>Ga0268283_1000429_pt1 | contig 28931 bp, 25 predicted proteins | sample saktaG_13_FD_190140 | JGI IMG/M metagenome (GOLD analysis project Ga0268283, IMG submission 190140) | Saline water microbial communities from Sakinaw Lake, British Columbia, Canada - sak_2013_06_06_36m | ecosystem: Environmental > Aquatic > Non-marine Saline and Alkaline > Saline ... | reverse complement strand
TTTCAGGTAAAGAAAAGGTACCAGGATCGTTCGCTGGGTGCCGTCCGAAGTGGTTTTATGCAGCAATCCATCCGGGAAAACGTAATTATAGGCCATCAACTCCGGGTTGGTGGCTGGCGGGTCGTAATAATCCAGGTTGCCGATCTTCGGCATGGAGAAATCGACCTCCGGATAAAAATGGGTCAGCGACCAGTTGAAGTAATTGATCGCATCCTGATCGCTGGCGAACTCTTTCAGTCCGAGATCAACCCTGTTCATCATAAGGTCTTTCACCTCATAATTGAAATTTCCCTTATTGATATACAGGATGCCTTCAAAGGTCTTTTCTCCGGCTGTTTTTATCCTCACCTGACCTTTGAACAGAACGATTCCGTTCCACCGGAAGCTGCCCTCATAAGTTTCATAGATGCTTTGGGATGCGGCAATACGGTTTTTCCACCCAAGGATTGCCTTATTCCTTGCTGTGACAGGAACCTTGAATGGGTAGGAATAATCCCCGACATCATTGAAAAGCGGTGATTTAAGATTCAGTGAAACCGAAAAATCATCGGACAAATCAAGCGGCTGGTCGGCGATAAGGATGGAGAGCATAATGGATTTATTTTGAAACTTCGGCTTCGATCTGGTTAATTCGGTTTGTTGTTTCCCTTAAGTGTTCAAAGGAGATAAAGGCCGGAATTCCCTGTTCGATCAAGGAATTCAGCCGGTTGATGCTTGCCGTGAACTCCGGATCAACTACCGGTGCAACCGGCTGGGGCGTCGCCGAAGGTGTTTCCATATATTTTCCAACAGCTCTTTGCGGAACCCGGGCAAAGTTGATCGCCTCGATCACCTGAGGATAGTTGATCATCAGGTTTTTGGTCGTTTTGGGATCGATCACCAGTTCCTGACCGGTCTCGCTGATCAGGGTGGGTGTCGAATACAATCCCGTTTCAGGATTGTTCACCAAGGGAACGTCCCGATAGAGCTTATTATCATCCTGGCCTATCACTGAGTAGCGCCCCATGGCAGCTTCCGGAACTTTCTGACTCAGGATGTAACCGATCTGGATCGCTCCCAGGGCGGCAGTGATAATGCTGAGCACGATCCCGGTACCCGGACCTGCACTTAAGGCTGATGCAACAGCCGTTGCAATACTGATCAGCGCATTGAACAAAGCGACCTCTTTGTTCCTTACAGCCTGATCATGCTCCATCTTCTTGCGCTTCTTCTCCAGGTCTTTATCCATTTTGCCCACCTGTGCATCATACTGTGCCTTTGAGATCAGTTTGGCATCCAACTGAGCCTGAAGATTTGCTTTCTTTTTGTCGTTGGCTTGTTCATCCTGGCGAAGCTGCTGGTTTTCAGCATCGGTCTGCATGGCGAAGATCTGAGCCAATCCATCAACAGCGCCTTTTGCAAGGGAGATCGCATCGTCGGCTACCCTCAGGGCGGTCTCTTTGGAAAGCTGAATCTGCCTGGCAGCAACCTCTTCCGCCATTTGCTTTTTGATCTCTGCAGTCCGGGCTTCATCCTTGATATTGTCTTCAAGGATCTTCCGGTACTTTGCATCAACTTCCAGCCGAATCTTGACCTGCTTTTCGGCCAGGTCGATATCGGATTTTAGGCGCAGGCTCTTAAGCTGCTCCTGGTAATTGAAAAGCTCCTGATCCTCGTTATCCTTATGCTTTGCCACGACATTCGTGGCCTTCTGTGCATAAGTGGCTTTGATAGTCTGTTTCTGCTGTTCGGTTGCTTTTGTGACCGACAGGGTGTATTCCATTTCCCGCTGAAGAGAATCAAGAACCGCCTGCAGGTACTCATCAGAATTCTTGTCGAGGGCATCCATTTTTGTCTCAGACAGTTCCTTGTTTATCCTGTACTGGTTCTGGAGTTCCTTTTCAGCGTATTTATCACGAATGTCATCCTGCTTTTGGATGAGCTGGTCGGTCAGGAGCCTGCGTAGTTCGATCTCATTGGCTGAATTACCTTTTATTTTTTCAAGGCGTTCGGCCAGTTTCTCTTCTTCGATTGCAAGTTCCCGTTCCATCTCCCCTTCGGTGACGGCAGCCCTGGCCTGGGCCAATTGCTTCTTAATGTCAAGGAGATAATCAGCCTGTTTCTTTGCATTGGATTCAGCTTCGCCCGGGGTTCCGGACGAAGGATCCGAACGGTCGAACGACTGAATCTTCTTATTCAGTTCCTTGATCTTGCCCTGGACACGGATAAAATCTTCTGAGCCGGCAACCGAAGCCTTAAGAGCGATCTGGTACTTGGAAAGTTTTGCTTCCAGGTTGTCGAGCGATTCACCGACGATTTTATCTCCGATGCTTTCGGCATTGAGGACATCGCTCAGGGATTGTTTTGCATCCTTGAACTGTGAAATTTTATCCTGGAGCTTTTTAATCCCCTCATCATAGGGTTTGGTAGCTTCAGCACGGTTCTCTTCTGCATCAATGGTATTGCTGGCTATTGCCATTGCTGCTCCCCCCGGGCTGGCGCCACCTTTTACAGTATTCCAGACCCTTTGCAGTATCGTCGGTTTCGCTGCCGCCTCTCCGATCGACTTCTGTTTTGCCTTCAACAATAACAGTTCCGCTTCTGCCTGTTTGATGGTCAGGTCGATCTTTTCCTTAAGATCCTTTTTCTCCTGGACCGAAAGCAGGTTCAGGTTTCTGACGGTGCCTGCAACTTTTTCATAAGCATCTTCAAGCCTTTTATTGGCATCGGCCAGAAGAACAGTGGTCGAAGCTTTTAACTTTTCCAGGGCAATGGCCTGGCTGTTGTACGTTTCGTAGGTTTTTACAGCAGCGACAAGGGCGGTGATACCTGCAATGACAAGACCGATCGGGTTAGCGGCCATGGCAGCGTTCCAGAGCCACTGGGCAGTTGTTGCCAGTTTGGTTGCAACCGTGCCATTGGCTTTCCAGATTGCAAGCAACTGTTCTTTGATGACCAGGTATTCGAGAACCACAGCATCCTTCATTCTCAGAAGGATTCCTTCCTTTAATGTCAGGTTGTTCAGGATTGCAACCTGGATCGATCTTGTCTGGGCTGCAATGTAAACACCGATGATGCCGGTGACAGCGATCAGTTGAATACGGTACTTGTCAATCCACTCCGGCAACGCTTTGAACCATGCCACAAGATTGACCACCGATCCGACCATGGATTTGAGGAACTCAGTAACTCCCGGTAAGGTGATCAACCTGTAAAACTCTTTTCCGAGTTTATCCAGGGTAGCTCCAAGGGTTGTGTTCTTGTCGTTAAATTGCCTGATGATTTCATCGGTGCCCTGCAATGACTTGCCGGCCAGGTCAACTTTCTGCTGGAGCATTTCAGTATTGTCACCGAGTTTTGCAAAGACTTCCGAAGCTCCGGCGCCGGAAATTTCCAATTCCCGGATCAGCTTGCCTAAAACTGTTGCTCCTTCTCCGCCACGTTTCGATCCTTCAACAACTTTCACGAAAGCGCCATAAAGATCAGTGTTTACTAGGGTGGTGAATTCCTGTAATGGGATCCCGGCCACCTTTGCAAAATCGGCGGTGTTGTAAGTCATCTTCATAAGGATCTTCGTCATTGCCGTTCCGCCACGTTCGGTGGAAACTGCAAGCTCCTGGAGTGTGGCAGAAATGCCCATCACTTCAGCAGAAGATAAACCGAGCGACATTCCAACACCACCAATCCGGTTTGAAAGATCCACCAGTACCGGCGCTGTGGCGAACCCATCTGCACCTAGGACATTGATGGCATTACCCAACCGAAGCATATCGTCGGAAACCGCAGAAGTCTTCATGTCTGTCAGGACATTTCGGAGGGTTCCCATCTGGGTTGCTACCGCACTTGCCCCTCCCTGGATCTCGGCTCCGAGAGCGACATTTAGTTTGTCAATAGAATCGACAAACGGAAGGATATCTTTCTGGGCAATGCCAAGCTGACCGGCGACCACGGCCATTTCCCGAAGGTCGCTCCGGGAAGTCCGGGTGTCGATCTTGCCCAGTTCCGTGTTCAGCTTTTTGACTTCATCGACCGTCAATTTGGTGGTCTTCCGGATGTCAGCCAGTGAATCCTCAAGTTTCGCGTTGCCTTTGATCAGGCCTACCAATGAAGCGCCAAACCCGATCAGGCCCACGGTGATCATCTGAAGGATTTGCTGATACTTATTAGCTTGATCAGCAAGCTTTGAAAAAGCTCCCCCGGTCTGGTTGATTTCTCCCCGGATTTCTCTGACTCTGCCGTTTATCTTCTGAAATTCTTTTTCTTTATCTCCAAATTCCTTTGAATTGACATTTAGTTGCCGGAGTTCTGCGTTGAGTTTCCTGGCTTCGGCCTCCAACTGTTTGAGCGTGGCATTGGCTTTTTCCCCATTAAAAATAACGGTGGCCGTGGATGTTTCGTTTTTAGCCATTCTGGATGGATTTATCAGACAGGTTCTCGGTAATTGCCACAACTCCCTGATGCCCGTACTCTTTGGCAAAGATTTCGCTCAGCTTCATGACCTCGGCATGAAAGGTCTTAGAGTACCATTTTTTTGGTCGCCGGCGGTTTCCGAGCATTTTCCCGGAAAGCTTGCGCGAAGCGGCAGATTCTTTAACATCACCGATCTTGACGCCTTTGCCGACACCCATATCGACAAAGCGACCGTAATACTCGAAAAGCAATGTGATTTTCAGCACATTTCCCTGTGCCGATGCAAGTACATTGTATTTGAAACTTTTAAGAAGAGTACCGGTGTCACCGATCTTATTGGAAGCAAGTTTCTTCTTCCATTTGATAATGGTGATCTTAGCCCAGGCTTCGGCTATTTCACGTTCGGAAAGTTTGGGTTGGATGCTTTGCACTGTGCAAAGAAAAGCACAGTGCCTTATTCAAAAAAGGACATAAACTGTATCTAAAAAAAATGATTTGAGGAGAAATCAGAATCAAAGGAAATATAAAAGGCTATTTCAAAGCTGCAGCTACAGATTCATTCAGATCTTCAATCTCTATTCGTTGCAATTCGATTGCTCTTTTTAACAGGGTCTTTAATTCAGCTTTTGTATACCTTTTAACTTTATTAAGTTTTATTCTTTCAATAATATGTTCAGCAACTAATCCTATTTTAAAATAGTTAAGGTTTACTAAATCAAAATGTTGAGCATCGACTTCAGAAATTGGCGTATTACCCTCAGTTTCCTCCCTTTCAATATTCACCCTAATTAAATATTCGCCATCCAAGGTCACAACGTCAATTGTTTCGAGTGTTTCAAAATTTGCTACTAAAGCTAAAACAACCTCTTCAAGATCATCTTCAGTTTCTATTTTCCAAACGGAAAGTGAATTTTTTTGTGATCTTAAACAACCTGTTATTGCATCTGATGCTAATCCAAAAACATCGTCAGGAGCATTATTCCACTTGCTTCTATTAATTTTTCTTACTAAAATGGGCATGTTCTGTTTGAATATTTCCGATAACTTTCGATAAATAATCCTTTAGCCAATGTGAATGGACTTCAACATTTTCTAATATTTTTAAAGAATCTAATGTTCCCCAACTTTCAAAAACTCGGATCCCACACTCCTGTACTTCAGGATTTTTATGAGACAAAGCCCCTATAGCCATGGTTTTACCTTCAGGAGAGATTTCATCAACATTTTGTCGAGAAATAAGTCTCAAAATACCAATTAGTATATCTGGATTATTAAAGTTACTAACATACAATTTATTAAGCCATTCTTTTGTTGCCAAATTATTTATATGCATTTGCTCTTTAATTAATAAATCAGCTCTATTTTTAAAGCCATATTCAAATTCATCCTCCCTTAAAAAATGGAGAAGTTTATGAGTAAACTCTTTTTCAAGTTTAATTGCTCTCTTCTTATTAATAATGTTTTCATTAATATCCGAGGAAGTAAAAATTAGATCCGTTTTCGGATCAATTGTAATAATTTCATCTTTTAATGAAGTATCTAACGACAATTGGTTAATCAAAAAACCAATTTCCTCTTCAGAGAAATCAATTTCTCCTGTATCGAAAATACTCTTGTCAAACTTTTTCATTCTGAAAAAAATCAAGTAATTCATTTAACAAATCATCATGCCATATTGAGACTGAATCATAAAACTGTTCGATTTCAGGAATACCATATCGGTTTTCAACGTTATGGGCTGAAGAATTAATATCGAAATTAAGTTCAATCCTATCTATAGAACTGGATTCTTTTTCTAAACGAAGTTCAGATCGAATCCTGTTAAATTCAGCACGAATTCTATTTATAGAAGTAACAAAATTGAATTCTTCACTTAAACTATCAATTTGTTTCTTCAACATTGAAACGGATCTCCAGTTCCATTCAAATGGTTTATTTTCCAGGTATAATTTTGGTGGATTAAACAATTTTGAATAAACATCTTGAAGAATTGGTTCTGGTAATTCTTTAAGGAGGAATCTTGAAACTACAGCAATTCTAGTTGCTTTTCTTGGGTATTTCGTTAATATCCGGCTAAAGGTGTTTTTTGCTTCAACACAAAAATCTTTTAATTCACCTAAATTTTCACCTTTACTACTTGTCGGATTCTTTTCAAAATCAATCCTTGTAGACCCAAAACTAATAACCCATTCATTATTTGGTGATGAAAGTTTAAATCTGTTCTGTGGAATAGGGAGTATGTTCGACAATTCCTGAAATGTATTCGGGATTAATTCTTTGTCAACAAACTCATTCATCAAAGTCCCAATATTCTTTGTATTTGCCTGAATATCCGAGGCATTCAAGAACAGTACCCCTTGGTACTTAATTCTATAATCTAACATACTAAAGAATTTAAAGAATAGAAAGAAGATCAATCAGAAATTGAAATCTTCATTCCATTTATATTAATAAATTGTACCAATATCTAAATCTTGCGATCTAGTGAAAGCTTGTATTGGCGGCATTGACATTTGAAATGGACCAGGTTGTTGATTTTGTATTAACTCGCCAATGACAGAAAGATCAGCCTCTAGTGGAAAAAGTGCAGATTTAATTTCATGAACTAACCCATAATCTTTAGCCTCATTGGGGTTCAATGTTGTTCTATTCATCATGTCTTCTTCTATCTTGTGAGTCGGCTTACCAGTATTATCAGCGATTACCCTCGCAATATTTGATTGATCAATTTTTACACTTTTAAGATGTTCCTCAATCTGCTTTTCATCAAAACTAGCATTACCACTAAAATTGAATCTCACACCATGAATTAAAAACCTTGCATGTGGAACTGAATATCTTTTTGTACCAGCACAAAAGATCACTACACCTATTGAATCAACACTGCCAAAATTATATGTATCTACTTCAATCGGAGAACCTTTTAGGAAATTATATAATGAAAGTCCATGAAAAACAGACCCTCCAGGAGATGAGATCAATAAATGAACCTTATCAACCTTCTCCCGAATTTTATTGTCGATTATTCTAAAAAGCTGATCAGTCGTCTGTGGTACGACAGGTGCCATAAATCTAATATAAGCTTCTTTCATATTTAGTTCTTGAATAACAGACAGATAAGTCTAAACAAGGATACATATGTAATGTAACGTTAACTTTTCAATTTTCGTACCAACAGTTGTCAAATATAATAAGAAATAACAATATCGGTAATACTTAATACTGAAAATAAATATTACTGTGATTACATTTTGGATTTATTCATGGATTCTTAGGAATATAAAAGAAGTATGTACGGTAGATTTAACTATTGAACCCATTTCCCTGAATCATATTCTATGTTATTAATATCCTGAATTATAAATGAAAATATAATTCCAAAATCATTATCAAACACCGGCCCCAGCATCTCATAGCTCACTGAATTGATGTTGAACCCCGGAATAGCTTTCAGGGCAAGCAGTTCACATTTCAGATGATCGTGCAGCATCCGGGCAATGATTTCGGTCCCAAGCTGCTTCATCTTTGAAACAAGCTGCATTTCAGCGGAAAAGTTATCGACCTGGTCCAAGTGGCCGAGAATAATGAAGCTTCCATTTACAGAATCCAGGATATTATCCAGGTTCGAGGCTTCAAAGCTACCTGAAAGACATGTCAGGATCAGGGCGGGGTATTTGATAGATGACCTGAGCGCATCCAACGGCTCGTTGATGTCCATCATGTAAAAGTCATTGATCTCCTTATGATCTAGGGCAAGGGTGCGGAAATACTCTACATAGCTGTTAATGTCGGTCATAGGATTCGATTTTGCTCATATACTCATGATACTCTTTAGCCTTCTTGTTTAGCCCGATGAAAACATTATAAAGGTTTGAATTCATGATGGTTTCCAGGCTTTTATCATCGGTCTTGCCATCAGCAAGGGAGATGATCAATGAAGCCCAGCCATTGTCCTGGCTGTCGGTTTCATCCTTTTGGCTATAAACATATGGATACAGGGCTGGCAATGAGTTCAGAACACCATTAAAGAATAGATAGATTGAGTACTTCAAGTAGTGATCCAAATTCCCAAGCTTTCCGGCTCGCCTCATTAAAGTCCGGTTCATGAACTTCGTCCGGGGATCCTGGTTATCGGTAAAATATTTCCGGATGGAATAAAAGAATTTCTGTGGCCGGTAGAGGATGGCAACGAGCTGATCAAGGTGTTTTACCTCTCCTGTCTTTTGATACTCATCCAGGGCAGAGCAGGCCAGGGTGAACTCTCCGAAGGTGCAGTAAACCATGGCATCGGCTGGACCATAGTATTTTCTCATGCGTGCCTTGATCACCGGAATTAAATTCCTGGTCAGGTTGACTTCCTTATTCAGAAAATCAAGGCTTTCACAGAGGGTAAAGGCATCTTCCGGAGCAATCCGTTTGAAAATTTTTCTTTTAAGGGAAAGGAATTCAAAAAGGGCTCTCACCCTGAATTCCACTAAAGTGAGCTTTGCGCTGAAAAGCTTTGAAACATAAAGAAGCTGCTTTCGGGAAAGCTCGTTCCATTCAGAAGGAAGTGTTCGCCGGATATGGTCAATTTCGACAAGGTTCATATCGGAAGCTTCTTTTTGATGAATGCACGGATCAATGCAATTCCAATAACCATCAGCAGTATCACCCAGAATATCTTCCCTGACCAGATCAGGAAGTTCTGAAAGCCGGTCACTTTATAGACCGGTCTCTCGATGACTTTCATCTGAATCTTCGACTCCCGGATATGGGTTTCCTTCCAGGCAAAATAGATTGAACTGCTATCGATCTTTGCCCCGGCAGTCAGGACATTGTTCTTCAGATCTATGAATGGAATCACTCTTTTACCCGGCCTGATCTCTTCGATCTGTCGAATAACTACTTTACCTTCCTGGCATTCAAGCAACGCCCGGATAAGGCCACTGTCGGCTGGAAGCGGGATCAGGGAATCTTTAACACTGGTGATGGTATCATGCTGAATGACCGTTTCGGTTCTTTCAGCCGGAGGATAGCGTTTCTGGCATCTTTGCTCAGAAATGCACCCGGTCAATGAAACGACCAGGAGCAGGATCAGAAAACCGGGTTTTATCATGCGACGAATTTGAATTGGTTCAAACGGTTCATCCATCCGTCCAGAAACTTCTTTTGCTCAGGATGGTTTTTAACCAGGTCAAGGATGAACCGACCCCTAGCCTGGAAGATTGCACTGTGAAGTCCTCTCTGGTTAGAGGAATTCACGGCATAAAGGGTCGAAGGTCCGACGATGCCATCCTCAGGCACTTTGAGCAATCGCTGGGGAATGACAATTCCCCATTTGCCGCTGCCCCAAAGCCAGTCCACCAGGATTTCGGCAATGCTCTGATTGCTGATCTGGTCCGCTTTCCAGCGGTTCCAGTAATTCAGTTTCAGGACAGCGATTGCATCTGCTTTTGAAAGCAGCCGAATGTCATCGGCGTCGATATCGCCGTCTCCGTCCTTGTCATACCCCACCTTTTTCCAGGTGGCCAGGGTGACACCCATGTTCGTTGCACCTCCCCGGTCTGTGGGATCATTGACAAACCCGCCTTCGTAGGCAAGGATCTTAGGGGCAAACAGTTCTACTTTTGCCATATCATTGCTTGAATGAGGGGTCTTTGACAAAAATGAGCGCAAAACATACCGGCGCAAATATCACGTATTCTGTCAGGGTGGCTTTGCCGATTCCTACCAGTACCATTCCTGCCACGAGCATCAGGATGCCGGCCAGGGTGGTTTTCCAGTTTTTGAAAATCCGTTCTTTCATATCTGTTATTTTGAGAGTTGTCCTTCCACCTTGGAGATCCTTTCGCCATGATCACCCAGGGTTGCCTTCATTTCCTCAATCCCGGAGTCATGCCGGCACAAATGATCTCCGATTTCCTTATGCTTTTCAATGCAATAGGTTTCCCGGCACTGCATCTGGATGATAAGCTTATCCACGGATTTCTTCAGGGAAGTAACACCGTTATAGAATTGATAAAGGAAAAAGCCGATCAGGGGAATGGCGATGATCTTGATCACATCGAAAACATCCTGGAGGATAAGGTCTAATGGTTTCATGCAAGGAAAAATGAGTTATCGGGTTTGTTGAAAAATTCGATCCTTCTTTCCGCACTGGCTTTACCGGCGTACCTTGAAGAATGAAAGTACAGCGGATAAACCGTTTCGCTTGCGGTTTCATCCAACAATTGCTGCAGGGCTTTCAGTTCCGCTTCTCCATCCCTCTGATTGGTTTCGGCCATGATGGAAATCCGGTCCTTGTTTGAAGCCTGTTTGGATGAGACGTTTGCAAATGTGTTGCCGGCAGTGTCGAAAATGCCCCAATCGAGAACGTCGATCGAGATTTCCATAAGCGCCCGGGATATGGTAAGATGAGCCAGAGCAGGACGGATCAGATCCATCAGCGCCTTTTGTTCTTTAGACATTTCGGCGTTTGATTGCAGAACTTGCTTCAGCTCATCAAACAATTCCGCAGAAAGTGCAGGTCGTATATACTTTCTTTCCACAGAGCGGATGACAGGTTTGAGGGCTACGAAAACCCGTCTGCTCTCGCGTATATCCACCTCACTGTTGAACTCCAGGGTGTTCCGGATGAAAAGGTCTGAGTCCTGACAGATGTAGGCCGGGTAATCCTCCCTGTGTTCATCAAGGAATTTAAGAACAAGGTCCAGCGCTGTATTGGCTCGTCTTATCCAGTTCTCTTTCAGATTCTGAACCCGGTACTGAGGCGCTGTCTTGTGTGTCTGGGTCTCGATGACCTGGATGCCTTGAGATGAAACGCTTACCCCGAATTCATCGGCACCGAGCCACAAGGCATATAGCGCCAAAGGTTTCCGAACCATTTCCAGGAGCTTTGCCAGATTTTCCAGAGTTGTTCCATCATCCGGAGGAACAGGGTCAAGAGCCATTGCATCCTGCAATTGCTCATATAAACCTATGCCAAGCACTGGTTTTATAAAGGTTTCCTGTGCTTCTTCGATGTAAGGGAACCAATTCTCAATGGTATTGCTTACGTTAACGGAAGCTGCAGAAAGGACCTGTGAAAGATTGTCGATGAGCCTTATCATGCAATGTTCTTGTCGATTCGTTTGTCAATTTTTGTCGGATGGTCCTGCATGGTCTGGGATGTATCCACAGTCACGTAATCGAAGTCGATATCCGGAGACCATTTATTGAAATCCCTGATGAAATAAAGAGGTTCAAGGCTGATTTGCCGGTAAATGCCCATCTCGGCGTTTAACTGCCAGAAGGCCTCACGTTTATCTGATCCGCTGCCGGCTCCAAGGCTTCCCCCGGGGATCCCGGAACCGACCAGGCAGGGATCGACACCAATGGCAAAGAGTATCTCCGAATTTGCAGCCTGTGAATCGGGCAAATAAGCATCATCCTTGAGCTTGTTGTCGATCACATTGATCTTCCACCCAGACAAGTACTCACTTTTGAACTTATTGAAGAAAGTAAAAGTGAGAAATGCCTTTCCGGAATTTTCGACATCTGACAGGAAGTCATTCATTTCCCCAAGGATCCTGGTTCTTGCCGCTTCCCTTTGCTCCCGGGTATAATCGGGCGAAGGATACCGGTTCATGAAATAATCATCAGGTATCTCGATATGATACTTGATGGTCATCTGGTTTTTCATGATCGCCTGTTTGAGTCTCGGGACCTTGTTGGCGATATTAAGCCAACCACTTTCGCGGATGCCGTTCCAGACCGACAAATGGTAATAGGATTTGTTGAATGACCGGTAAAAGACAGGATAAGCAAATTGCGGTTCCTGGTAATGACTGCCATCATACTTTTCCGGATCGAACATCGGGATCTTGACAAGCGAGCCATCGTTTTCCGATGGTGTGTAATCCCATTGGGCGGAGTAATATAAATATGGTATGCGGGTAGGATGCTGGGCATCCATTTTCCCGTTCCGGCAATAGGCTGGATCCTTGACAAAGACCCGGTTGATCCTGTCCTGCCCTTTGTTCAGGATAAACTCGACCCATCCGTTCGCAAAGATTTCCAGGCTGCCGATCAGGTCAATCCATTGGAAGTTAAGGCGGTTGATGCGAAGAAAATCAATGACCTCCGGATCAGTGACTGGTTCCCGGATCGGAGCTCCCAGGTTGTCTTTTCCTTTATCCCGGTAGGACATTATCCCACGGCCATAATGTACTGTCTTGCGTTTTTCCAATGCACGAAGGGCAATGGAATTCTTTTCAAGGTCTTTGAGGACGTTCTGAGGAAACAAATTGTCATCGCCCCAGGGAGACCAGGGCGAGGAAGAGAATTCTTTCGGGATCACCACCTGCTCGACAGCCGCATCCTGGTTCTTCTTGAATGAAGTGGCAACTGCTTTGGCTCCCGGAAGGAAAGCTACATCGTTTTCATATACGATCTTTTGTTTCATCAGTAGCAGACTCTTTTGTGATTGAATTCGATGATCAGCCGGATGTGGAGCTTTCGCTTTTGTCCGTTTGGCAAAAGAATGTTCCTGGTCGAATTGCTCCAGTGCCGGGGATCCTTGGAGACCTTTTCTATTGCTTGTAAGTGCCTCCTTTCAGGAAATACTTCTTCTCCCTTTCTAGTTTTTACTGAGCATTTGCAGGCATCCTTCAGCTCGATGATTTCACCCCCTTCTTTTGTAGTCCGGTTTGCAGTGACATACTTCACATGGAAACGGCCCGGCTTTCCATGGGAATCCATGGAGTCCATGATCTCTAAAACATCCCACAGCCGGATAAATTCTGAATTCATGACGGCAATACTACAACCGAAGCAATGAAGAATAAAGGACACTATTTCTAATTCGATCTAACGAAATAGAAAAGCATTCATTAAAGGAATAATAATCTTTGGAAAGGAGGTTAAATTACCAAGGAATTATTGGCTATGTTCTCAACCTGAATGGTGATTGGTTTAATCTTATTTGATTATGAATTATATGCAGATTATTTTTTACGGAATTCCCAGGGTGGGGTCGGAGAAGGTTGTGCCCAAAGTCCTTTTTTTTCAGACCGAGCATTTTTTTCAAGTTTTGCGAGCTCTGGATCTGTATTATATTTCTTAAAATGCCATGCCAATCCTGCTTTTAATAACTCCTTGTTCACACAAAGATCATCAACATAGATATAAGCAAGGGTTCGTCCATAACGATCTTGGCCTTTTTTTTCTATACGAACATTCTTATTAAAACATAGTGCTGCCGTATATTGCCTTGCTTTTTCTCCGAAATCTTGCGATTTTTCTGGACAATCAATGCCTTCAAGACGAACTTTTATTTGTAGGTTATCGTTTGTCAAGATTACAATTGAATCCCCGTCAATAATTCGTATGACTTTGGCAAAATAAGTTTGACAATCGAGTGATAATAAAACAAGTACCAGTGAAAATAATAATTTCATAGCTTCAGAATCTATGAATCGCAAAATTTTTCAGAATAACAACAAGTTAAAAGAAGACCATCAGAACTTATAGTTTAATCCCTTCTTTGCAATTTCAACATTTCTAAATCCTACATTTTTTAAGTACTTTTCCTGCGCATCAAGTCTTTCTCTGTCACCATGTACCAAATATATTTTTACGCTATTTTTCTCTTGATTATTTAACCATTTCACAATATCATTGGCGTCTGCATGAGCAGAAAATACATTGTAATTATGAATTTTTGCTCTAACAGGAATTAATCTACCATCGAATTCTATCTCATTTCTCTTATCTTTCAGTTGTCCTCCGGGAGAAAAAGGATCCTGGTAACCGACAAGAAATATGTGCGCTTTTTCATCAGGGATAATTTTATCCAGTAAAGACAATGAGTATCCCATGTCCATCATGCCTCCCGTAGTTATCAGAATAGAGGGATGTGGAATATTAACCGGCAATTCCTGTATATAAGGTGGGAAAATTTTACCTTTCCCATAAATATCCGGTCGAAACCAGTGATGAATTTTTTCTTGATGTTCATCAGTATAAAGTTTTGTCAGTCGGTCAGCTGTGGGCGAAGGGCAAAATATCGATACATTAGAGGAAAGAATACCTTTTTGAATAGCTTCATTAATTTCAAATAATACTTTTTGGGTTCGGTCAAGAGCATAAGAAGGTATCCAGACAACATCACCGGCAGAAATAGCTGACGCGATTTCCTGCTGGAATTCTATGATCTGATCTATTATATTACTATCCCTTACGATCCCTCCATATGTAGATTCAATCCAGACTGCAGAGGCCTGGGGGGCTGGGTTTGGGCCACCCTGTAATTGGGAAAGATCATTTCCTAAATCACCTGAGAATATAAATTTAGCATTTTTATTATTTGCTTCTGTCATAGAAATAGCAATAGAAGCTGCGCCCGGGATATGACCAGCCTCGAAAAATTCAATCACCATTCCGTCGTGCAGTTTTATACTTTTGTTATAATCAACAGATTTTATTTGATTGATAATGGTATTCAATTCTATCAATGCACATGCTTTACATGGATTGAACGAACATTTAAACTTTTTTTCTCCTTCTTCCCGAGAACCATTAAAAACATTTCGATTGGATGATTTAATGTTATGTTCTTTATCACACTCTGCCCAATGTGCTGTCACAAAATTTCTCCCGTCATAACCAGGTCTAATACTTTTGCTGCTAAAGCACCACTCCCGGTCTTCCTGGCCATACCTAATAGCCATAAATAACATCTCTTTCAATATTGGAAGAGTACCTGAGGAACAGTAGATTTTTCCCCTGAATCCTTGTTTGACTAATAAGGGAACCCTACCTGTATGATCTAAATGAGCATGTGTGAGAAATACTGCGTCAATATCCGAAGGATCAAATGGGAAAGATAATGACAATTTGACGGCTTCGGTTTTTCTGGATTCATAATTTAAATCATTTCCTTCAGGATAATATGAACCACAATCGATAAGAATTTTTTGCGTTCCTCTTTCAATTAGAGTCATGGAACCTGAAAGTTGTTCAGATCCACCATGTACTGTTACATTAAATGACTTATGTTCAGAACAACTATAAAGAACAAAACATATAATCACCAAAATGCCTAAAATGATATCCCTATTCCTCATTTAACTTTCCTTTGTATTTTTAAATTTAACACAAAAATTGAAATCACAGGAAGTTACCATATCTTTTATATTAAATCCATAAATTTATCCAAAAATTCTCATTTCTTATGAGATATACTTTAGGCCTGGTAATTTTTTATACAGTTTTGTTTACTGCCTGCAATTCTGATCAAACTTCCATAAAAAGGGGAACTAACGAGGAGGCATATGTTTTGATTTGCCAGAGTAAGGATGCCAAAAGATATCATAAATATGAATGTTGGGGATTGAAAGAATGTAGTCATGCAATTATCAAGGTAAATCTTCAAGAAGCTCAGAAATTGGGCAGGACACCTTGCAAGATTTGCTATTAAACGTCCATAAACAGCTAAGGGTTGAAAGAAATTAAGGTAGAGAATTCCTGGATTAATTGAACTGAACATTTGAGATTAAAGGCTGATCAAAAAAGTCTTTTCAGATTCACTTTATTTAGTTACGGTACATAGGCATCAGGTCATTCAAAAGTGATTACTCCATTTTTGTTATCAATAGAAATCTTACCAAATTTCTCCAATGCACTTTGACCTAACAATAGCGGTGCTTCGTCATTATCAATAACAATTGCCTCAATATTATTAAGAATTCTTTCTCCAATTTTTACGGTTCTCAACCTTATTCTTGTGCCTGCTGATACCTTCCCCGTAGCATCTTGAAAGTACTTAACATCCAATATATCTTCTTTTAACAGTGTTCCTTGTCTATATAATACTGTGGCTTCAGCAGGTGAAATGCAAATGTTGCTAGCCCCTGTATCAAAAATGAAACGTAACCTTATTCCATTTATCTCAATCCAAACATATTTCACATTATTATCATTCTCCATTTTAATTACCGTCTTTTTTCCAGAGGAGTTTGTCTTTTCTCTATCACTAATTTCCCTCCTATTAATATTAAGTTCATGGCCTTTTGCCGAATTTCTTAAGCCAGACTTTGAACAACCCGAACAACCAGTAAAGAAAATAATCAAAAAGGAAAGTACGATATTTAACAATGATTTATGCCACATGTTTTCTTTAAAATATTATTTCGAGACTTTTGGAATTATCTGGATTGAAAACCGTTTATTATTATCCTCAATTGGATCGCGGCATAAACCATTCAGGCCACTTCCACAAAGAATAACTTCTACATTATATTTTCGGAAGTTGATCCCTTCATTAAGCCATAAATTGTACACAGCTATAGCTCTTTGATAGCTTTTAGCATAAAAATCAGGTCTATCCGCAGATTTTGATTTATTAAAATCATTTGCCATATTTCCCTCAACAACAAGTAGATAAGAAAACTCCTTATTTTGATTACTAAGTTCTATTAAAATACTCTCAATTTTCCTACCCGCTTCAATTGTCCTAGATATGTATTCCTTTTTAATATCCGTTCCATCTGGTTCAAAAATCTCTACTCCCATAAAATCCTTCACAATGAACTTTTTACAAGCTGGTAAGTAGTAAAAACTACTATCATCAATTAGTGGTTTAAATTGTTTTTCAAGGTTAAGAATTTTCTCATATTGGGATAGCTTAATATTCAGACTGTCTTGAGCTGCCCTCAATTGAGCTATAAGTCTTTCATTCTCCTTGTTTTTTACTTGTAAATATCCTATTGCCATAACAAATAAGACCAACATAATGAAGAATAAACTTGTCATTAAGTCAGAGTAGCTAATCCAGAAAATATCATTCTTTTTCATTTCTTCTGCCTTAATGAATAACCCCAATACAAACAAATCAGAATTATTTGAACTGCTATAACAAAATATCCTAAAACAATAATACCAAATGAAAGCTCTGGGCCTACAATGAATATAAAAATCGCAATTAAAAATATGGTCTCAAGAAACAACAAAGTTTTGGACCCAAATTGGTTTGATAACTGCACATAGCAATATACTGTGTGGGTTAAAATCCATACTATATATAAAAGACATAAAAAAATAACTGAATCGTACCCAAGACTTCTTATGTGAGATGGGAGTCCAACATCAGAAGATAATACCCTAAGTTGTGTTTGAAGTTGATATAGTTTGAACAATTCCGGATTTTGGAAAAGGAATCTGTCGATCGTTCCGCTAAAAAATGTAAATATGAGTAATAGAACTGTCAATGGTAGTATTAAGAATAATATCAGGTTTCTAATAAACCAATTTCTAAACAATAGAAAATATCCTGTAATATTATTATAATTCACTTTCTTATTCATTATTTACCTATTTGAACAGACCACTTAAAACTTTCCTAATACTGAGAAAATTACTATAGCCTTCGTTTACATTTGGTTCAGAAGGATCGTTTTGCTTAACATTAATTATCCTTGATCTTGGATCAATAGCCTTTTTTCTCAAGTTCTCATCAATTGAAGTGAGTCTAGATAAAATTGCCTTATTGTTTATTAAGTCCTTTAAACTATTTAAAGATGCATTTAATTGATATATAATTTCAATAATCTTTGTATTATTTGCATTTGAGTCATTTTGAATTTTTGTCGTATTCTCAGTTAACTTTTCAGTCATTTGAGGTAACAATTCTAACTTATCTAATTGATTAAACTGCGGAATTGACTCTGAGAATGTTTTTTCCAATGATTCAATATGATGTGACGTTATTTCATTAAGTTTTTTACCAATCTCTTCAAAAATCGATAATAAGACAGATTCTGTATCTCCGGTGACCCTATTAATTGAGGCGATTCTAATTTCTATTTCATTATTCAATTTATCTAATGATTCTTTTAAATTAACATCTAAAAGATCAATAGCTTTCCGGAAACTATTATCTGACATCTCAACCGCAGATGTGGTCGTTTTACTAAAAGCTTCAATCTTTTCAAAGTGAGTTGATAAAAATCTATGTAATCTAATATTTTCCTGAAGAGAAGAATCAATTTGCTGGACCATCTTATCAATATTTGCAGTACGGGAGGCAAAATCTTGAAGATTAGATGATATAAGGCTCATAATTGATAATGACTCTGAAAACCTATTAAATGAATCCATATTGTTTTCAAGGCGGTCAAATAATTCTCTATTTGCCTTTGAAACCTTTAAAACTTCCATCCTATCGATTCTATGAATAATTTCTTGCTGAATTTTAAGATTGGATTCGGTTTTTAAAGTCGTATTATAAAGAATATTAGCTAAGCCTGTTGTATCTCTTGCGAACCTATCTATACTTGCTTTTAAACCAGACACACCTGTATCCTCCGCACGAATAAGTTCAGGTAACAATTTCGCTTGTAAATATGAAATCTGTTTGTTTTTCTCTTGTGATAACTGCTTCTTAGCATTTTTATAGAAAAAAGAAGATAATATAGTTGTACATGCTAAACCTGATAGACTGCCGAACATGGCAAGTTTGACACCTGTCACTAATGCATCAATCCCCTTTGAAAAATGGTCCCCATTAAGCTCTGGCATGGCAAAAAGGCCGAATATTATTCCAATCATCGTTGCTGCCAATCCCAGATATAAAGGTGTTGGAATTGAATGTGATATTTCCTCATCTTTCAAATCGACTTCCCTATCAATCATGTCCTTAATAATGCTAAAATTCACAGCAGCTCCATAATTATTAAGAAGATAGTTATTTACATCTTCCGTAATTCTACCAATGATTCCAAAACCCGTTGTTTCTGCTATTGATATTTTTACAATATTCTGGTCGGAAAACAAATCGCCGGAAGTACCTTCTTCATCCCCTTCGATAAACACGATATCGCTAATTGTTTTTTCGCTCTTATTAAGATTTACTTTTTCGATAAAACCAGTCTTAACATCAATCCGATTGGCGAAAATATGTTTCAATTCCATAATATTCAAATACACATTCCTAGAATGGTACAATTGATATATGATTACACAAATGATCAAAATGATCTCAATAATAAACCAAAAACCATGTTGCGGTATACTATCTGTATTGAACCTTGTTGAATCGATTATAACTTCAAGAAGAGCCATCTTATATAAGTTTAATTTTCAATTTACTGTCTGGGTCAATTACCCAACTATCGCCAATCCGAATTACCTTTCCAGGTTTCTTTAACTCAATTCTATCTGCAGCCTCAGAATTAATAATGTTTTCAATATCACATACTGGTTTTAAATATGAATCTAATCGATTTATTGCTCTTTTATCCTGGTCACTAGAAATAAAAAACAGTTCGCCTTGATCTGAATTCTTTTTATAATCAATCCTATAAAACTTCATCCCATCGTTAACAGTTTCACCTTTTTCAATAATAAAACGCCCATCACTTTCTGGAATACTGAAGAATAAACATGGTTTTATTTTTTGCCCTTGTGGGATATCCCATTCAACCACCTTAGTGGTTTCTTCAGGCGCAGAGGATTTATCCTGGTTTGTCTCTTGTTCTTGATTGCTTTGAAGATCTTGTTTTAATGTTTCTACTTTAGGTTCAATTCTTTTTAGAGTTTTAATTATTGTCTCAAGTTCATCAACCTTCTTCTTATGAATATCTTTTCGCTTTTTAAGTACTTCAACAATGGCGAAATAATCAATTAGACTATAATTATTACTGTCCCGAATTTCAGCAATATATTTATCCCGGTCATCGTCAATTATTGCAAATATTCTGGACCTTGAAAAAAAGAATACAATCAAGCATCCTATTAAAAATGATACTAAACAGGATATAATTATTATCCAGATACCGGCTTTTTCTTCAGTCTTCTTCTGGATAGTTACCTTCGCAGTCGCTGAAATCCCTTTTGATGAAGCTTCTACGGTAAATTCACCTTCGCTTTTTCCAGCATTTAATTTACCCTCCTTATTAATACTGCCACAATCCGTTTGCCACTCAATTGAATCAATCTTTATTTCTTTGTTGGATTGATCATACCCTTTTGCATTAAACGAATATGATGTTCTGGGTTCGACTATAACCTCGGAAGGAATGATTTCGATAGTAGTAAGCACAGACTGGTTAGCCCCTTTGATAAATTTGTTATAGTCATTTAAGATTCGAGAAACGGTTTCATTAAAATTCAGTTGTTTATTATTATAACCAGGGATAAAAGTGCTTTTCTCATTCGCATTCGGTTTATAAGTAGTGAAAAATTCAACAGTTAATGGCATTGCATTATTAAGGTTTCGTAAAAGCGGCTGTAAGAGATTTTTATCAGTGCCACCCCAGCTATTGTTTTTTAGAAAATGTGATAGATCATTAATATCTATAATAATATTATCAATGCCCTTATCATTAATGTTGCCAATAAATCGTTGCTTAAATTTCGCCAAGCCTATTTCCTCGTTTTTACAATTTTTGATTTTATCCTTTGAAAGCGTAGAGTCGGTAACTGTAATAAGATAATCATTCATAAACGCGTATACTACCTCAATTATACCACGTTTTGACCAGTAATTGTAAGCTTCTGTTGGATCCTTTACTCCTGGATTCTCTGTTCGTGCATTATAAGCTATTAAAGAAAAAATCAATAAGAGAAATTTAATTAAATATTTTTTGTTCATAGCTCATTTTTAGAAAGTTCAAAAGTAAGTTTGTTCAAAATACCTATTAAAGGATAAAAGAATAAAGTTTCCTCTATGTGCTTGTCTTCCTTTTTATAAAATGCTTTCAATCCACGGATTAAATAATCTTCAATATCAACATCTCTTATATCTTTGAATTTCTCATAAGCGCTTTGCTCAATCAAGTATTTACTCTCAAATCGAACATTGTTAGTATAATCATCAAGGGTATGATAAAAATCAAGTATAGCTTCTTTAATACTAGTTTTTACAGTAGAATCAATGTCCTTATACTTAGGAGTAATCTTGATATCTTTATCTTTATCAAGAGCATAACTCCATTTATCATCCCGTAAACCTCCTAACCAAAATTTAATTACATTTTCCGTCACACTTTCTGTTGTACCACTTTTAAGAGCACCTTTACAGGTAATTTCTTTTGGCATTTGTGATACCTCTAAAACGATCTCTCTTTCCAATTTTATATCATAAACTTTTTCGAAGATATATTTAAACATTGCCGAAAGATTCTTTAAGTTACCAGCAGAAGAATCAAGAATTGAGGCTGTTTTAGCTGCAGTACCACTAAGAAGAATGTACTTTGGGATATCAATTCCTGCCTTTTTTAACAACTTTGCTGAATAGTAGGCAACTGCACCATAAAAGACCATGATTGATAATTTTAATCTTTTATTTTTTTCAAGTAATCTTGTGTAACTGAATTCTTTGTTTTTATCTTGCTCAAGACTAAACAAGAAACTACTGAAATCAGCTGAATCCTTTCGCACATTAATAATGTTACTCAAGATTGCTTTTTTATGACTATCTTCTTCAACTGCATTCAATGCATCTTGCTTAAAACATTGAACAAATCCATTTTTATCAGAGTCGTTCCTAAACTCTTTTGAAGGATATCCATCGCCGAAGATGGCATTTCCAGCAAACTTAAATGAAGAGATTAATATTGCATTTTTACTACGTTCATCAAATACAGCAATATCAGATGATCCCCCACCAATATCAATTGAAAGGCTGAGACCTGCAACACTTGATTTGTAAAAAAGATATGGAGCAACACTTTCAGGTACCTGGATAAGATTATTATAATTATCAATGTGGAATACTTTATTATAAACCTCCTTCCATATCTTGATAAATACCCCCAACTCCCCATCTGAATTTTCAGACCCCTCCATACTTACAGGATAAAACCAAATGATTTTTGTTTGCTGAGGATCACCGTCGAGAAGTAAGGTTTTATAAAAAACCAGACTCATGAGAAACTCAATATAACTTTTAACCTTAATCTCATCTTTTGGTTCAGCATAATTACTCCATTTTAACTGAGTCAGTAGATCCAAATAATTTGGAATACTTCGTTTCTCAAATAGTAAATAATTATTAGTTTGCCGAAAGACTTCTAAAGGCTTTGTAAAATTGATCTGCTTGTTATGAACCAAGGCGGTTCTAAGAGGAAAATTTGTTTCTGAATTTCTATTTGAAATTAAAAAAGGGAGAAGTTCTTTTTCAAATGTCTCCTCTCTTTCACTGACTAATCGATCAATTGAGGAATCCCTTCTGTTCAATAGAGATTGGAAAATTGGCGATGCTTCAGAGTTATCAAGTGAAACTGAAACATTTTCTCCATAGATGTACTCGATATGAGTATTAGTTGTCCCAAAATCCACAGCAAAAGTGATTTGATTATTCTCATTACAATGTTGTAAATTCGGGATTATAAAATTTTTGAAAGAACTCAGGCCAAAATATACAGCATCAAATGTTTCGTTAATTTTGTAATAGAAACTCTTTACATCTTGAATCCCAGGATTACGAATTATTGAAGATCCAGATAATAAAACGTCTTGACCTTTGTCAAAACAAGTAATCGACACATCTTCACTTTTATCAGGTCGGTCGTCTATAATCCCAATTGTATAATCAAGCTTGCTCTTCACTGGCTTTAGGAAAGGTAAAATAGCCAAATGAATATCCAATTTTAAAATATCTTCCTGATGGTACAACTTTTTGAAAGTTATCTTTCCCTTCTTTACCGGAATTTCCAGAATGGCTTCAATGCCGCCTCCAGCCCTTTCTTCAAGTTTCAAAATTCGATCCACCTTCTCAATACTAAAGTACTTGAAGAATAATGGGGTTAAGGGGAGTAAATGCTTTCTTGCCCCACAAGTTTTAAATTTGGCGGAGTCAATGGAGTATGGAAACTCTATAATTTTTTCTTCTAAAAAATTTCCGACACTGAACCAAGGATATTGATCACCTTGTACAGGCAATATCGAAATGTTATTATTATTCACATTTTTAATTGGAATTTTTGTATTCTCATTCCAAAGAATTCCTAAAGTTGTAAATGTCCATGACTTTGTAAATTTATCATAAGGTAAAACCAAAGGTCTAGGTTTAACTTCTGTTCCATCAGATAATCTTAAAGTCGTCTTGTATTTGTTTTCAACAACATCCCATACATTATTGAAATCTTCAAAATCACTCTTTATAACAAAATCGCTGTCATTTTCAATGCTTTTCTCATCAATTCCCTGAACTCCTAATCGCAGGTTGATTATTTCACAAGGGTCGTTATCGTTATTACGAACAGGACATGCAGAGAATTTACTGATACTGTTCTGGGTTAAGTTCGAAACAATCGTCTGAATATCGTCCTGTAATAAATAATCTCTTATTTGTTTTAGATAAGAATTTACTTCAGGGAAATAAATTGCAAAATTGTCGTTTTGCTTCGCAAAAGCATATATATACTCAATAAATGAAACTTCCCTTTTGTGAAGTGGAAAATAAATATCATCAAACAATTTATCCTGACCACAAACAATATTTAAGTTTCTTGTGGCTTCCCTCACATCGGGTGAAGTAAAAAACAGAGTTGCAGGCGAAGTACCTCCAATTATTTGTCGAGTACTTTTATTAATGACAAAATAAAGCCTATTAACATGTTCGAAGTTATATAATGTCAAATTTCCAAAATCCGTTGGAGACACACTATCCTGATCCCAAAATATCTTCAATGTTTCAGCAAATTTGGAATGATTTCTGTTTTGACTGTTTTCAATCAAATCTTTAAACCTTTCACTTGGTTTCCAAGTAATTATTTCTATTTTATCCTTATAATTTTGGCATTTATAGAACAATTGTGCTACATCTAAAGCATCAGATACTAATCTGTGCTGTGCTGTATTACCTTCAATAATGTTTTTAATTCTCAATTTGTCCTCATTACTAATGAGAGTTCCAGGAGGATATGAGGCGACAATCGCTTTTACCTGGAATGTTATCCAATCGAAAGCCGATTTAACGAGGTCAATTCTTGCAAATGGGCTTGGTATTGAGGTGGCAACATCTTTCCCTTCAGTTTTAATTGTTTTAAGATCATCCTTATCTAATGGAGCACTTATAAACCATCCAGTCCCTTCTTGCCCTTGATGAAGTCTAAAAACTTTGATCGCTTTAATAGTTGCCTCAGATACCCTTATTGGTACATTTTTATAAATATTTTCAGTCGAAAGACCAAATATTTTTACTAATGTCGTATGTTTTGCTTCACGAGAACGTAGTATTAGTTTATCAATCAAGAGACAATTCTGTGTATCAATTTTTTTATATAAAGCTGATGAAATGACTTCAAAAAATGGATTGAAGGAGGGTTTATTTTTCGCTAATTCGCTGACCCACTCCATAAAATAGGTATTGAAAGCAGATATTTGATTTTTATATTCTGTATCCTTGAAATAAGAATCGTTACAGGGTGACATTTTATGCTTATCAATAGCAAAGAAATTGCTTCTAGTCCACCTCGAAACATTCTTGGCTCTTTTAAGTCCCTCATTAAGATATTGAGTATATAATCTGAATTTCGTTAATGGCTTGTAGAACTGATTTTTGTTTTCGATATTCAGATCATCAAAAGAAATAGTCTCAGTTTCTCTCTCAATTCCAAATTCCTTAATTTGAGTAGCTTGATTTGTTTTTCCATCAGTGCATGTATAAGATGCGATATTTTTACAGAATTCGATGATTGCTAATGCACCAGCAATTTCAAGAAAATGAGCCTTATTTTTCTGATCACTTCCTCCAACTGCATATTCTTCTGCATTCGTATTACCACGATTACCAACAAAATGTAGCACATTGATCTTCCGTTGGTTAATAATTGTCCGGTTATAGTAATCAATTGCAATTTTTGCTTTTTCTTCAAAGGATTCTGCATTTACCTCTCCCTGTTTATCAAGTGTAAAATAAGGAAGATATGTTATCCCACCAATTGGAGAATCCTTTATTTGCGCATGATTGAGAAGTCTATTATTTCCGCGTAGGTTTTTCAGAAGTAAAGGGAACCCCGCAGCACCTGTACCACCAAAGATTGAATTAATAATAAATATCGCGTCCTGTGGGCCAAAAGTCTGACCAAATCTTTTAAAGTCTTCAGAATTTGTAAATTGATTCAAGACAATCGAACCCATATTGGGATTACCTTTAAAACCCACACTTAAATCAGAATTCAAATTACTTTCTGAATATAGCAACCTTACAAAGTTTTTATCATCTTTAGAATTCTGGTAATCCTCACTCAATGAATCAAAACCAATATATTGACTGAAAGTGCTGCTGTCAACACCACTAAGTTTAAATTGGAAATAATCAGGACTTATTGTTTTATTTTGAGTTGCCAATTCATTTACTGTCTTTACTTCCTGACGATAAAAATCATTAGGGTCTTTGACCTGATTTCTTATTTCCTGATACAATCTAAGAATGTCTTTTGTCCGATTCAAATCACCGTTACTGGTATCGGGGTCAATTATTATTGGCACAACTGTATCAAAACCATTTTCAAGTTTTACACCAGCTGCAAAAAGCATTGATAATGCCTTTATTACACGTGACCCAGTACCGCCTATTCCGAATATGTATAATTTTCCCATTTTAGTTAATATTAGAAGGGTAAATGAATTTGAATTTTACTAAATTGCTTCATAATCAAACTATATATGAAGCTAATGATGACAGTTAAACCGGCATTAATAAACGCATATTTCAGTGGCAGCGAATTTGCATAAACTTCATAACCAGATTCATTATCAGCTAATGCATCAATTAAGTCTTGGTTTGTTGAAGCGAGTATTTCAGAATTAGCAATACCCCAGGTTACACCTAAAACTATTAAAGTTACAAAGATCAGCCAGACAAGCCAATGCCAGACCCTACCGTAGGGATATCTCCATGCATAATAAAATAAAAGCCAGCAAATTAAAGGAATTAAAACAAATGTTAATCCAAATTTAATATAACCACCGTCATTGTACAATGTGGTAAAAATCAAATCATATGTTTGATTATATAAACCAAACCACGTTTCATAAATTGGTGCGAATATGTCTTTCATATGGTTGATTATTTTAAAATTTCAAACTTAAAAGTTGCAATATTTTGTTCCTGGTTTTTGTATTTATATGCTTCTGTTATAGCATCTGTTAAGTACTTAAAGCCAAAAGTATGAGTAGTGTCATTGTCGATGTTGTTTTCAGTATTACTATCTGTTTCAGAAATCCAGGACGGTATGACATATTTAAGGGTCAATTCCAGGTTACCATAAGGACTGCTGGCAGTAGAAACAGTAATCATATGAGTTGGGTTGAATGATGTGACCTCATGAATTTTTCTTATAGGTTGATATATATCAACTATAGAATAATTCCCGGTGATTTTATAGTTTTCCTTAGATTTTAAATACATATCTGGAAATGGAAGTGATGAAAAGTCTATTGCGATAGAAAACTGAAAACCCCGCCCATTTCGATCTTTTGTAGCATCGGTGAGTTTGTTTTTATTTGCCTTATCAAAAGAAAATGTTCCTTTTGAGTTTTGATTTGTTGCTTGGTAGGGAATATTCGACTTATCAATTTTTAAAAAACGAGCCAATGAACAATAACCTCTAAGCGAAGATATATAGCTTTCATTGAAGTACTTATTTAACAATTCACTTTCCCCAAAGATTAATACATAAAATGGCCTTTGCTGATCTAGGGGAATCTTTCCATTTCTGGATGTACAGAAATAATCACCTTTAAATTTCGAATACAATTTAATTATTATTGTTTGCATGTTGCCCCTGCCTAATCGTTGAATAAACTTGCTTCTTGTTTCCTTACCTTCAGTTGCTAATGCGTTGAAGGGAGCATTAGGTTGTCCAATATCATAAATACAATCCGATATTAAAATCGATATGTTCTCACCGCCTGCATTAGCAAGTGCAATCTGAAACATTCCATTTAAATTACTTTTAGTAACATCGCCACACCTAAAGCCTGGTTTGTTAAGTCTGCTTTTGAGGACACTTGGATTCGTTCCGATAAGATTGTCTTTAATATCCAGTCCTCCGTTAATAAAATGAAATTCCCGAAAAATATTCTGATCAACAAACTCTGGTTTTTCAGACAATTCAGACACTACACTAACATATTCATTAGGTCCACTCACGTAACCAAACATACTTTCAGAGTTTTCCAAATAATATATTACCTTTTTTAGCTTTTTACTTTCCTTTTTTAATGTTTTATCGTTCCCTTGGACTGATTTTGATTTACCTAATCTTTCGTCTCTGTTACCACACCCAAGAAAAAGTAATGTTATTGAAATAATAACAGTTAAGATTCTAATTGTAAATTTCGTTTCCATAATCATCCTATTAATTAAAAGCAATTATTTAACTACCCAGCCCTTTGCAATAAGATATGTTTTACATCGCGGGCAAAATGCGATTTCTTGATCAGTAGTATTTTTCCCTTCAGCATCTCGCATATAACAAGTTTTTACATCACAATGATCCAATCCTTGTGTATGTCCTAACTCATGTATAGATACTTTGAAAAATTGATCCAACAAATTATTTTTATTTAATCTGAAAGTAGAAACAATACATGAGTTTCCAGGCATAAAACTAAGGCCCATAACTCCCCAGTCCTCAATATCCCCTTTTGATGTACTTATATCTTGTATAGTTATACCGATAGAAACATGACCTGCAGGGGTAACTGCAGAGAGATAATTTATAAGAGAATCAGCCTTATACCGGTGTCTTGGTTGGTAAAATGCGTTAGAGGGGAACGATATAGTATTGTGAACTTGCAGATTAGGAAAAATCTTCTTCAAAGATTCAGATAATCTGCTTATTATCTCTTCTGGAGTATCTTCAAATGGAACAATATCTATAATAATAGGTTTCTTAGAAATCTTTTGGCTAGCTGATATATGGTTGGCAATCTTAACATTAACTTTGCGATGTTTTGACTCCTGATCACATGAAGTATGTAAGAAACAGAATATAACAGGGAGTAAATATACAAGCCTTTTAAGCATATGCATTACCCTAATTAAAAAGAAACACATAGCAATATTAGATATTTTTTTCATTTTCACAATACTTACAAGTGAAAATAAAGTCAATACCTGTAAAATAATGTAATCAAAACTACACTATTTAGTTACGACCATAAAAAATGCGTTCCGGCCTTAGCCGGAACGCCGGAATCTTGACCAAAGGAAAAGATTCAGAAGGTGATCTTGTTTTCAGCTTCCGTGATGCTTACATCGAATGAAGTCTTGAGAAACTCGATGACTTTCTTGATGCCCGGGGTGAAGCTGGTGGTGAAGACATTTCCGTCTGAGTCATTCAGCCGCATCGTGCAGTTGAAGTCATTGGATGAGATCTGGAAGCGATCCAGTTCGGAGCGGGTCTGCACCAGCTTGGCCCTCTTTTCAATGACGAGCTGGAGGTTTTCGATCTTGAGGATCTTCTCCATCATGGTCATTTCCTTCTTTGGCTCGGGAGCGGGAATGACCGGCTTTTCGGCTTCAATCTGCAAAACCGGCTTTTTCTCTTCGGTTTTGTTTTCTGCCG
>Ga0268283_1000428_pt1 | contig 28957 bp, 27 predicted proteins | sample saktaG_13_FD_190140 | JGI IMG/M metagenome (GOLD analysis project Ga0268283, IMG submission 190140) | Saline water microbial communities from Sakinaw Lake, British Columbia, Canada - sak_2013_06_06_36m | ecosystem: Environmental > Aquatic > Non-marine Saline and Alkaline > Saline ... | reverse complement strand
GGCGGTGGCCATGATGAACGTGAGCAAACGCTAAACCAACTACTAGTAGAAATGGATGGTTTCGAAGGCAATGAGGGTGTGATCGTGATTGCCGCTACGAATCGTCCCGATGTGCTTGACCCTGCTTTGCTCCGCCCAGGTCGTTTTGATCGACAGGTCGTGGTTCCGTTGCCTGACGTTCGAGGTCGCGAGCAGATCCTACGTGTGCACATGCAAAAGGTACCGGTCTCAGAAGATGTCCAGCCCAATATTATTGCCCGTGGGACCCCAGGATTTTCTGGAGCGGATCTAGCCAATCTTGTGAACGAAGCGACTTTGTTTGCAGCTAGAACCAACAAACAAGTCGTCGAAATGGGCGATTTTGAGAAAGCCAAAGACAAGATCATGATGGGAGCAGAACGCAGGTCTATGGTCATGAGTGATGACGAAAAACATCTCACCGCCTACCACGAATCTGGTCATGCCATCATTGGTCGGCTGGTTCCCTCACATGATCCAGTGTATAAGGTCAGCATCATCCCGCGGGGACGCGCACTGGGTGTGACGATGTTTTTACCAGTAGAAGATCGATACAGTTATAGCAAGCAACGGCTAGAGAGTCAGATTGCCAGTTTGTTCGGTGGAAGGATTGCAGAACAACTCATTTTTGGCCCTGAATGCGTGACTACCGGTGCAAGCAATGATATTCAGCGGGCTACGGAGATTGCCCGAAACATGGTGACCCGTTGGGGTCTTTCTGACAGGCTCGGCCCTCTAACGTATATGGAAGACCAAGGAGAGGTTTTTCTTGGGCACTCGGTCACTCAACACAAGATGATTTCAGATGAAACCTCTCATATCATCGATGAGGAAATTCGGAGCATCATCGATCAAAACTTCCGCCGTGCTGAAAAAATCTTGACTGATAACCTAGAAAAAGTTCATTTGATGGCCGAAGCCTTGATCAAGTATGAGACCATCGATTCTGAACAAATTGATGACATCATGTCCGGCAAACCTCCTCGCATGCCAGATTGGGAAAAAGGCTTAATTAAGGGGCAGACTGGTTACAAACGACCCTCAGGGTACGAACTCGGCAAAACGAGTACTGATGAACCAGTAGCAAAACCTACACCACTGAATTAGTGGGGTTTGCGTGTGCCAGGTTATGGGGATCCTCAATGTTACGCCAGATTCTTTTTTTGATGGCGGACGTTATCAGAGGGTTTCATCAGCAGTAGACTGCGCGGCACAAATGATAAAAGAAGGTGTGGATATCCTCGATGTGGGCGGGGAATCCACGCGACCAGGTGCTCAACCCGTCTCTGCTGAAGAAGAGATTGATCGGGTAGTGCCTGTTTTAGAGATGTTGCGTTCCCGCTTTCCCATTCCCCTTTCTGTGGATACTAGCAAACCAGAAGTCATGTTCGCTGCCCTTGCTTCTGGTGCTTCTTTCTTGAACGACATACGGGCATTGCGTGTTCCTGGTGCACTCGAGGTAGCAGCAAAAAGTTCTGCCAAAGTGTGTTTAATGCACATGCAGGGAGAACCCCATTCAATGCAACACGCACCTTTCTACGAAGATGTTATTAAGGACGTTTATTTTTTTTTAGAAGAGCGTATTAAAGTTTGTGTCGAAGCGGGTATCTCACGAGATCGTTTGTTGATCGATCCAGGGTTTGGTTTTGGAAAACAGTTAGAACACAATTTGAGGTTGTTGCGGCATCTTGATGTGTTTTATTCCCTAAAAATCCCAATTTTAGTCGGTCTCTCAAGAAAATCGATGATTGGCAAAATATTGGGTAATCCTGCCGAAGATCGACTGCATGGCAGTGTGGCACTCGCAGTGATCGCGGTTTGGCAGGGAGCTTCTGTCATTCGAGTACATGATGTTGGCCCAACGGTTCAGGCATTGCGTGTTTGCCACGCGGTACGAAACATCCACAATTACACAATTAGCTGACCTTTTTGATCTGCAGGCATAATCAGGGCTTCCATTCCCGAATTAAAGGATAAGTAGTCATTTTCGATTCCGTCACTGAAAATTACCCCGTTCTCTGCCATTTCTGACAACACCCGCAGTGGTTTTTGTTCTGGGATGCGTCCAAAAACTAAATTTGCCGAAAAGATTCTACTAGGAAAAGGTTCTCGTACAAAAAATACTAAATAGGGGATGTCCCAAGGTAATTTTTCATTGGCTACTAGTGGTTGTTCGTCGAGAAGCTGTGCGAGGAGCTGGGAGGCACCGTGTACAATACTCTTCATCCATCCCGTAGAACCCAACCCAGTGGAAACAATGATGCCACTAGAAGATTGTCTTTCTTCTCTCCCATTGATACCTAACGTATAGCGAGCAGAAACATGGGTCTTCTGCCCAATAAAGAAATCATTGACCGCTAATAAGGTTTGGCCATCATTCAATACAACTTGTGCCAGTGTAACTTCTTTAATGGGTCTTTTCTGCTTGAATACTTCGGGGACGATCTTGCCTAAATCATCGACTTGAAATGGAAGTAAAACACCGTCCCAGCGGTTAGGATCAGGATTGACTCCAATCAAGACTTGACCAGAGAGATATTTCAGTGTGTTGGCTACTAAACCATCCTGACCTACTGCAAAAACAATATCTTCTGGTCCAAACAAAAAATTAGGCAGAAAAGATCGATCCACCACTTGCACGCGGCCTAAGCAAGATAGAACCGCTCGGGTTTCCGTAAGTACTCGATAATAATTTTCGTGTTCGCAGACATAGTCCGAAAAATCGGCTCCTAGATGCTCTACATAAAACTTGGCCTGTGCCGTTGTATTAAAGCGAATAACCAATTCGTCTAATCGAGTTCTACGGGCAACTATGATCAGTTTGTTCTCAGATAATCGCTCCATAGGAACTAAGGTTTTGGATGTTTCAGTAAGCTACGCAATAAATCAGGGGAAATGTTCAATTCTCCAATCTTTTCTGCTTTTTCTGCTAAACCCTGAAAAGCCAATGCAATCAAAGTTTCAGGAGCCATGCCCACTGAAACCAAAGAGTGTAGCGTATTGGGATTCACAGAGTTGAATACTTCCATCATCTTGGTTGCCGCATACGCTTTTACATCGGCCTCGGCTCTTAAGTTTTCAATGGTCAACTCCGTTAGAATTTTCTTTTTCTCCTCGAGCAAAATATTAAAGCTCATTTGATCTTCTTCTAACTGGTGGCGCATCTTCTGGACTGCTTGTTCTGCGTCCATTTGTGCTTCTTGAATCTCCAGTTTTTTTCGCTCGACGGCGATTTCAGTATTTAGTTCGTTCTCTTTAATCGTGCGTTCTTGTTCTACGGAGGCATTACGACGCGTATAAATTGCATTATCAGCCTCTTCCAATATCTGTTCTCGTGTCTCGGCTTCTAAAGCTCTGGCGGTCTCTTTAGTGGGCAAAATAGAAAGAATAGCAATTCCTAGTATTTCAACCCCCAAAGAAACAATTTCTTGTTGTGTTCGAATGGCCTCATCAATTGAATTAGTGAGCTCATCAGAAGCAATCAGGGCTTGTTTTAGAGGAAGATTACTGACTTTCCGTTTTAGGAGCACGTGAATAATATCCACGATACGCTGTGGTAATTTATCTGGATCGTCAGATAAATACTCTTTTCCTGTGGCATTCAAAGTGTAATTCAGTAATTCGGAAAGTTTCCGAACCTCTCGGACACGGAAGGTGACCTGTCCTTGAATCGTGATGGTTTGAAAATCGCGCGTGCTCTCCTCAAATATGAAAGGGGCTTCCATACCACTCACAGGCACTGCCACAATGGAGGTAGTAGGCGTGTAATAGAAAAAGGACAAGCCTAAACCCTCACGCACCACCCGACCGCGTTTGTATTGTAAGGCATACATATTGGGTTGAAATTTTATAAAATTGATCCAGAACATCGGGCAAACCTCCAAAATCTTTTTCAAACCGGAGAATAAAAAGTTTAGAAAACTAGTTCTCCTGATCCTGTTAGGTTTCTCTTTGCTGCCAACCAGGATTGTAAACCTAATTGGTTTAATGTGTTTTCCAATGCTCTCGGATCAGGAGTTTGCAATTTAAGATCGTCACAAGAAACTGGTAGTAGCACCTCTTTGTGAAGTGTGAGTAGCTTTCTAGTGAGCGGAAATTGATGTACAGAAGCCCTCAGTTGTTCTCCTACTTTCCCTTTGATTTTGTTTTTTTGCAAAATAATCTTGTCCAAAGATCCGTACTCACCAAGCCATTTTGCAGCTGTTTTAGGCCCTACACCAAATACGCCTGGAACATTGTCTGCGGAGTCGCCTACCAAGGCTAAGTAATCAACAATTTGTTCTGGAAAAACGCCGAATTTAGCAAATACTCCAGATCGGTCTAAGCTCGTATTTCTCGCAGTGTCAATCAGGATTACGTAATCATCTACCAACTGCGCAAAGTCTTTATCTGCACTAAAAATGTGAGTGGGGATTTCTTTTTCCCTGGCCTGCGTAGCAAGCGTGGCAATTACATCGTCTGCTTCCACTCCGGGAATTACCAGCACTGGAAATCCCAAGGCTCGTATTAGAAGATAAGTCGGTTTGATTTGAGCAACAAACTCAGAAGGGGTGGTTTCTCGATTGGCTTTATAACTTGGGTAGAGGTTGTCCCGAAACGTTGCTCCAGGGGCGTCAAAGATCACTGCCCAACGTTTAGAACGGTGTGTTACTAACAACTTTTTTAGCCTTTCGGCCATTCCAAAAACGGCTCCTATTGGTTCACCATTCGCATTGTTCAACGGTGGCGTTGCGAAAAAGGAACGAAATAAATAGGAGAACCCATCTACTAAACACAACGGGGATTCGATTTTCATTCAAAAGACAACTGTTCGCTAACATTAACCACTTGTGCCGTTTTCAATACTTCTATTCCTAATGGAAGATCCGCTCGTTTGTTTTCTTCTACCATTTCCCGAATAGTCACAATTTGAATTTTGGGATAATCCCGATTCAACAATTCGTGGTGGTAAGTGCCCGCCGACATTGCTTCCTTTTGCATTGGCTTTGTAGGTTCTTCCAAGGTAATAAAAATACCCATGACGGCCCCCTCTCGGTCTATGACCCCACGTAAATCGCGGATGTCCGAACTCTTTGCTCCTCCGGATTTGACTTGAAAGATCACCCGATCTCGAGAGTCTTTTCCAGTCACTAAATAGGCAATCCCGTCAACCCCGCCATCCGCTCCCTTTTTCTCGTGAATGGTTGCACGGTTTTTACTGTAAGTTAGCACAGCCCATTTTTCAAATTCTTTGCGCACTCGATCATCTTTTTTATTAGCCAAAGCGCGTGCTGATTCGATGTCCCTTGGAATACCATTCAACACCACGGAATTTGCAATTTCAGCACCAAAACTATCTTCCAAACGTTTCAAAATAACGGCAATACTTTGGTAAGTAATATCGATGCCTATCCAATTTCTTTTTAATCGTTGGGACACTGCCACCGTTGTGCCACAACCACAATAGGCATCTAGTACGGTATCCCCTTCATTGCTACTTGCTTGAATAATCCTTTCTAGTAAGGCCTCTGGTTTTTGCGTTGGGTAACCTAATTTTTCAGGATCTGTAGGAGAAGTAATTTTAGGAACATCTGCCCACCAATCATTTACCGGAGTTCCTTCTTTTCGCAAGCCCTCTTCAAAGTACTTCCCTTTAATTTTTGTCCTACCTCTTTGAAGAGTTCCCTCACTGTATTGTCGATATATGGGAAAATATGTACAATATTTCGTATTCGAATAACGCAAGATTACATCATGTTTTCTTGGAAAATCTTGTTTAGGTATCCCTCCCCCAGAATAACACCAAACAATTTCATTCCTAAAATCCCCACCCCGTGGGCAAAAAATGGTATCCAAAACTAGTTTTAAGTAATGACTAGCAGTGGGATCGCAATGCAAATAAAAACTTCCCGTTGGCTTCAATACCCGTTGGATTTCATTGACTCGTTGCGTCATGCTAATCAAATAGGCCAACAATCCATTTTCACCTAATACATTTTTCAATCCAAGCAATAATTCGATGGTTTGACGAGTATAACGACCCTCTTGGTTGGTAGAGATCTCTTGAAAACCTGCGATTGCTAACCCATTCCAAGTCCAAGTATCAATAAAGGCTTGAGCTTGTGCATGATCCTTTTTTTCGGTATTGCCATAAATTTGAAAATAATTTCTTTTAGAATTAAAAGGCGGATCGATATAACAAAGATCTACGGTTTCGTCACGAAGTTTTTTTCGGAGAATGTCTAGGTTGTCACCGTAATAGAGTGTGTTCACGAGAGTGCCGCCGCGAGTAATGCTTGGGTGTAAGGATGTTTTGGAGATCGAAAAATTTCCTCAGTGTTGCCTTGTTCGACGATCTTCCCAGAACGCATAACGATTACTTCATCCGAAAGTGCCCGTACTACCTTTAGGTCATGGCTAATGAAAAGATAGGCCAATTTGTGAATAGTTTGGAGCTTCCTTAAAAGATCTATGATTTGTGCTTGTACGGATCGATCTAAAGCAGAAGTAGGCTCATCGAGTACGACCAAACGTGGTTTTAGAATCATGGCGCGGGCAATGGCGACGCGTTGTCGTTGCCCACCGGACAATTCATGAGGATAGCGGCGGCGAAGTACAGGATCCAAACCAACTTCTTCCAATGCGTTGGTAATCAATCCTTCTCGTTCGGCCTTCGTGCCTCCTAGCTTATGCACCGAAAGCCCTTCTCCTACGATTGCATCAATGGGCAATCTTGGGTTAAGACTGCCAAAAGGATCCTGAAAAACAATCTGCATTTCACGACGCAAAGGACGTAATTGCCGAGTGGTGAGAGGGCGGAGGTCTTTTCCCAAAAAATGTAAACTCCCTTGGCTTTGTTCTAATCTTAAGAGTGCAAAACCAAGAGTGGTTTTTCCAGAGCCACTTTCCCCCACGATGCCGAGGGTGTGACCTTCCCGAACCGTTAAAGAGACGTCATCCACTGCGCGGACATGGTCTACGGCATGACGAAAGATGCCACGACGTATTGGAAACCATACTTTTAGGGAATGTGCCTCTAACACGACGGGCGCAGTGGGAGAAGCAGATTCAGGTTTCACCCCGGGTTCAGCTGCTAACAGTTTTTGGGTATAAGGATGTTTTGGGGAGGAAAAAACTTCTTCTGTGGTGCCCGTTTCGACGATCACTCCTTCACTCATGACACAAACTCGCTCTGCTACCCTGCGAACAATCCCAAGATCGTGGGTAATGAGCAATAAAGACATGCCTAGACGTTTTTGTTCTGCTTTTAGGAGATCTAAGATTTGTGCCTGAAGGGTAACATCCAAGGCAGTGGTAGGCTCGTCGGCAATCAAGAGATCAGGCGCATTGGCCAGTGCCATGGCAATCATCACCCGCTGGCGTTGTCCTCCGGAAAGCTGGTGAGGAAAGGCATCTAAACGGTGTTCTGCCTCGGCAAGACCTACTTGTTGCAATAGTTCTAAAGTTTTAGATCGAGCTGCCTGGCGCGACAAACCCTGGTGGAGAATGAGTGTTTCGGAAACTTGCTTTTCTATGGTGTGGAGAGGATTCAAAGAGGTCATGGGTTCTTGAAACACCATGCCGATCCGATCCCCACGCACTTTTTGCAAAACAGAAGAGCCCGCACCTACCAATTCTTGATCTAAAAACCGAATGTTACCACTTGGGTGAGAGGCGAGGGGATAAGGCAGTAGTTGAAGAATCGATAATGCCGTAACTGATTTTCCGGATCCACTCTCTCCCACCAACGCCAAAGATTCTCCCTTTCGGATCTCAAAAGAAACACCGTGGACTACGGTCTGATTTCCAAAAGCGACTGCAAGATTTTGAATTTGTAGTAAAGAACTCAGAGAATCTTCTCCTGCGCCACGAAATCTACAAACCGTGCTGCCCAAGGGTGTTGACGGGTATTGCGCTGGTGAGAGTAACAAGCGAGGAGGTTTCGATACACAATGCCATCGTGGCGACCAGTGACACCAGCACCACGCTGGATTTCATAGGCAAAACGCAAATCAGGTGCTAAATTTTCTAAATGTGAATAATGGAACTCGTGGCCTGGGATCTCGGTCATTTGATTGTGAACAGGCCAAGGGTGGGAAGAAGTTTCCCTCAAACGAATGTATCCCCGACCAATCGGTTTTTCAGTCATTACTACATCGGCAGCAATCGCACCCACCATTTCTTGGACACGTTCCCCCCACCGAATACACCGAGACAAATACATCAGCCCCCCACACTCGGCATAGGCAGGCATGCCACATTCTATCGCGGCGCGAATCTCACTCCAAAGAGACTGATTGTTTGACAGTGCTTCCATGTGCACTTCAGGAAATCCGCCCCCAATGAACAATCCATCTATTTTTGGCAAATGAGTATCTTGCAACGCATCAAAGAAAAGGATCTCTGCTCCTGCGGAACGCAATGCTTCTATATCATCTGGGTAATAAAATGAGAATGCAGCATCTCTAGGAATGCCAATTCGAACCCTAACAGTAGGACACGAAACAGGTTCTAAAACAAAAGGTAAATGAGGAGCGTTGTTGGCAATGTCTAACAATGCTTTTAGATCGACTTGTGCCCCTACGATCTTGCCAATTTCTTCCACATGCATTCTTGCAGAAGAGGCCTCATTGCTTGGCATAAGTCCCAAATGGCGTTCTAAAATGGCGAGCTTTGGATCTTTAGCGACTGAACCAATGACGGGAACACTGGTATAACGTTCTAGCACTTTGCGAAGTTTGTCTTCGTGGCGCGCGCCACCTACTTTGTTCAGGATGATACCAGCAATCCGAACCTCTTGATCAAAGGCTTGGTATCCCAACACTAGAGGAGCTACGCCGCGTGTAACCCCCTGAGCATCGATTACCAAAACGACCGGAGCACTAAGCAACTTGGCAAGAGCTGCGTTGCTATTACTACCTTCTAGGTCGAGACCATCGTACAGCCCTTTATTGCCTTCGATTAAAGCGACATCACTTTGGATCGAGTGGAGTGCAAAGACCTCTTGGATCTCGTTCGGATCCATAGTCCAGAAATCAAGGTTGTAGCAAGATTGTCCACTCGCGAGGGTAAGCCACAAAGGGTCAATGTAGTCTGGCCCTTTCTTAAAAGGGGAGACCAGATAACCTTGGGCACGCAGAGCGGCACATAGGCCAATAGATAAAGTAGTTTTACCGGAAGATTTGTGTGCTGCGGAGATAAACAGGTGGGCCATAACTTTCTCTCCGCTTTGCCCCACGAAGGCCGTGGGGCTAAGGAAGGTTAGTGTTTTTTAGCCAAACATTCGTCCAAATCAGCATCTTTGAGGCTGGCAGGAATCAAAGGCAACATACGAGTCGCTGCAATGACCAAAAGGGCTGCAAGGGCGAACCCTCCAATGCCAAGCATGGCTTCATAGATGGTAGGCATGTAATTGCCCACTTGACCATCGAAGAAGGTGCTGCTGACTTCGTATCCTGGGAAGATCGTCAAGGGATAGGCTTGTCCTCCAATGATAGTGACATACATTTGGGACAACCCGCCTACAACTACCAGAATGCAAGCTAAGTAAATGACGAGCCTCTTTTGAGCAAGTGGCCCGTAAATCAACAACAACGGTAGCACCGTTCCGATGAAGATCTGCCCAATCCAGAAGACCTTAGAGTAGATGCTTTCTCCACTCAGCAAGAAATACTCAACCCCTTGACGTTGCACAACATACAAATTCGTCAAGTGATACGCTAAGAAGAAATAGAACGAAGCAGCTATAAAGACTCCGAGAAGGTTCTTCAAACGGGCCATCAATTCATCACCAATAGGACGCGCAGCCCAATAGGAAAGCGTCTCTAAAGTCATGAGATAAATCGCAGTTCCATAAGCAAACGAGGCAATGATAAACATCGGTGCAAAAATTGCCGCGTTATAAGCATCTCGTGCGACCAAGAAACCAAAGATCGACCCGGTTCCAGTGGTAAGGATCGTGCGCCAAATGAACACGCCCAAACCTGCTGCCTTGGTGTATGGGTTCAACTTACGTTCTAACATAGTCCAAAGATAGACAATGGCTAGCACGATAAAACCGTTATACAACAAGATGTTCCAAGTAAAGATCGATTTGAGGTTGTAACTAGTCATGGCAACCAAGAGACGGTCAGAACGCCCCAGATCCAAGACTAGGATCATTAAGCCACCCACGAGGTGAGCAATGGCGACCAAAGCGGAAAGGCGAGACAAGGGTTTGTAGGGTGCTTTTCCAAAAACGGAGGCAATAGAGGCCAGATTAAGTTCTCCGGAAGCCGTGATGATTAGGAACACCGCGAAAACATGCGGTAATCCCCAAACGATCTGGTTATTCATTCCGGTGACCCAATGCCCTTCCGTCTCCATATAATGGGCAGCAGCTAATGCAACTAAAACCATGACCCCAAGCAATGCCTGCACTAACCAGTAGCCCCGGCCTGTCTCTTTCATTTCTCGAAAAACAATATTCTTCATGTGAGAGACCCCTTAGAGACCCTGATACCGAACGCCAGTGTTTAATTGCAGTGCTTCACGTAGTTGTCGTGTAGGTTCCGTAGCAATGCGTTTGGCAATTTCACTCTTAGGATCTTTTAGATCACCAAAAAGCATGGCTTGTTGGCCTTCTTTTTGACAAGCTTCTACGCAAGCTGGGAGCTTTCCGGCATCGACGCGATGAACACACAGGGTGCAGGCTTCTACCGTTCCTTTGCCACGTGGTGCATAGACCTTTTGATCATGTTTTTCCTCATGACCAAAAGAACGGGCTTTGTAGGGACAAGCCATCATGCAATAGCGGCAACCGATGCAAATGTGCTTGTCTACTAGAACGATTCCATCTGCACGACGGAAAGACGCTCCCGTAGGACAAACATCCACACAAGGTGGGTTCTCACAATGTTGGCAACCCATAGGCAACGAAAGAACGCGGCCGGTAGCCTTTTCGCGAAGTTGTACCTTACGTAGCCACTGTGCATCTGTTTCGGGTCGATTGTGCCCTGTTAGGCCATTCTCATGGTTACAAGCAGACACACAGGCAGTGCAATCGGTACCACATTTCGTGGTATCAATGAGGATGCCCCAACGGGATTTGTCGTCTGCGGCCACGTCAGGTGCACGAGCCAAAGCAACTAGAGGGATCCCAGGAATGGCGGCAATGCCTACCACGGCGGTCGACGCTGCGCCAAGGAAACCACGCCGACCCGGATTAGTAGGTTGGTTTTCGTCCATTGATTGCCTCAGTGCTTGGTGGCCGGCGGATCTGCCGGAGTAGTGGCATGACACTCAAAACAGTCTGGTTGTGCACCCACGTAGGCGTGACAACTTTGGCAAAACTGTCCCGGGTCATTGACCGGAATATAGCTACCATCTGGACGCTGATCCGCGTGACAGGCAATGCACTCTTTCAAACTATTTTCTGAAGTGCGAATGCCCTGGCGCATAGTTAGATTGCGTTTGTGCAGGATCAAACTCATGTGGTTACGTCTTATGGACGCGAGATCCTCAACGCAATGGCAAGGTTTTTCGCCAGAATGTTCACACCTTGCCATGGGAGGGGTAGGCTTGGGCACTTGACAGGCATACGTCAAGGCGGGGACATTGAACAACGCCCCCGCAATGAGCAGTCCTGCAACCCGTAGACGGGTGCTCGACATGCGATCTCCTATTCACCCATGCCCATCTGGATATAGCCAGTGGGGCACACTTCCGCGCAAATGTGGCAGCCAATGCAACGACTGTAGTCGGTGTACACGTACCGACCCATGGTCGACTGACTCTTTGGAGTCTTTTTGACTGCTTCTTGTGGGCAGAAGATCACGCAGTTATCGCACTCAAAACACATGCCACAACTCATGCAACGTTTGGCTTCATCAATAACGGCTGCTTCTGTGAGCGCAATCATGCGCTCCGAGAAATTTCCAATGACGTTTGTGCTGTCTACATTGTGGAAGCCGCGTTTGTTGCGGTCTACGTATTTGAAATGCCCTAAGAAGAGCATGTCTGCAGGAATGATTTCTTGCGTGGCACGATCTTCGTAGTTATGCACTGCGAATTTAGCTTCTGAAGTACCCCAAGCCTGCTGATGCTTGTACTCTTCTGGCTGAAGGCCGGCCTCTTTGAGTTTGCTCATCAGATCAAAGTGGCGGACGTCCACTTTAGGCCGTTTGCCAAGTTCAACACCTGCGAGGTATTTTTCAATAGACTCAACGGCAACTCCTGCTTGTCCAATGACGGTGGTCAGGAGGTGAGGTTTCACAACGTCGCCCACAGCAAAGAAACCGCGGCGATTTGGAATCTGGAAGTGACGATCGGTGTTGATCAGTCCGCGGCCATTGTCGAAGGTTTCCAAACCTCTTAAATTCCCAGATTGGCCAATTGCTGCGACGATGATGTCACATTCGATGTCTTCTTCCGTACCAGGAATTGGGGCTTTGGTCTTTTCGGTCAGACGCTGAATCCGAAGATGAGTAGCACGACCATACGGTCCTTTAATGACGGCAACGGGCCCCGTGCTTCCTTGAATCTGGACTCCTTCGCGTAAAGCATCCTCAATTTCATGCTTGGCAGCATTCATCTTGTGGATAGGCGAACGAGAGAGAAGCAGAACATCAGCACCTTGGCGAGCAGCAGTCTCGATGACGTCGTGGGCGGTCTGATTAATGATGATATGTTCTGGAAGATCTTTTTCGTGGATCGCGGTGATCTTACCCAAACGACGAGCAACGGTGGCTACGTCCACGGAAGTGTCTCCACCTCCGATCACGACGACTCGACCAGTTACAGCTTTCAAACGGCCGTCATTGAAAGCGTCTAAGAAGGCAATACCACTTAAGCAGTTGGGTGCATCGGCTCCGGGAACTGGCAATGCTTGCCCACGCTGTGCTCCTACGGCCAACAAAACTGCATCGTAATCTTTCTCTAGGTCGGCGATAGAAACATCTCGTCCAATGCGAGTGTTTAGACGAACTTCTACGCCCATTTCAACGATTCGGTTGATCTCACCCATGAGGATATCACGTGGCATCCGGTATCCTGGAATGCCCCACATCATCATGCCTCCCAACTGGGAGTGATCATCAAAAACGGTGCAAGCATGACCACGTCGGCGAAGTTGATAGGCAGCCGCTAAACCGGCAGGGCCTCCCCCTACGATGGCAATACGCTTTCCAGTGTCTGGACCGGCAACAAATTTGAAGCCAGCTTTTAGAGCAGAATCACCAATGTACTGTTCGACTGAGTTGATACCAACATGGTCTTCAACCTGATTTCGGTTGCAACCATCTTCGCAAGGGGCGGGGCAGACTCGACCCATGACGGATGGGAAAGGATTGGCATGGGTGGAACGCCGGAAGGCGTACTCTTGCATGCTTACGCCTTTCGGCGGTTTTTCGATGCCGCGAACGATATCGAGCCAGCCACGAATGTCTTCACCTGCTGGGCAACTTCCCTGACAGGGGGGAGTACGGTGAACATAGGTTGGACACTTATGAGAACGATCCGCACTAAATATGCGGTCGGTCATGCGCTTCCACTGATCATCGCCGTCTTTGTATCGACGAAAAGTTAGACCTGCGTTCCGTTTACCCATTTCTTCTTTGGTTATCGCCATAACGATTCTCCACTGCCCAGGCTGTTCCGAGAAAGGACTACTCTTTCGTACCGAGTTGAATAGCATTACTGACGAGTTGATGCACGCCTCCGATCATGTCTCGATCGAATTTGTAATACGGTAGCACTTTGGTGAACTGACTCTTACAAATGGCACAAATTGCGGCCAAGTAATTCACTTTCTGATTATCTACCACCTGACGCAGTGCCTGCATTCTTGGATAGGCACCTTTTACGCGTACAGGCATGAGATCATCCGTGAGTAGACCTCCACCACCACCACAACAGAAGGTGTGTTCGTGGATGGTTGCAGGATCCATGTCTACAAAATGGTTACAAGTGGCCTTAATAACTTCTCTGGGAATAAAAAATTGCCCACCAGGCATGGTGCCCATGCGAGAAGCACGCGAAACGTTGCAGGAATCGTGGAAAGTAACCACGCGATTGTCATTGGCCGACTTGTCTAAATTGAGCGCGCCACGCTTAATCAAATCGTAAGTAAATTCGCAGATGTGCTGTGGTACTGGGTAGCGAGGGTCTAAGAAGTCAAAAGGCCCGATCAGGGTATTCCAGAAACTGTAGGCTACCCGCCAAGCGTGCCCGCACTCGCCCACGATAATTCGTTTTACGCCTAATTCGCGAGCGGCTTCTTGAATCCGCATCGCGGCTTTTTTCATGTTGGCATAAGAGCCAATGAACATGCCAAAATTTGCGCCTTCGGAGGCTTTAGAAGATAAAGTCCAAGAAATGCCCGCTTGATGGAAGACTTTACCGTATCCGATCAGGCCATCAATGTGAGGTTCAGCGAAAAGATCCGCAGAAGGCGTCACTAAAAGAACTTCTGCCCCCTTTACGTCGAGAGGATAACGAACTGCAACCCCAGTCGCAGCCTCTACGTCTTCCTCAAGACCTTCCAACGTGTTGAGAATGACAGGTCCCTTCATCCCCAAGTTGTTGCCAATCTTAATGTTTTTACCCAAGATCTCGTTAGTGTACTTCTGGCCAAGACCCACAGAATCCATGATCTCACGGGCTGCCATCGAAATCTCGGCAGTATCAATGCCATAAGGACAATAGACGGAACAGCGGCGACACTGGGAACACTGGTGGTAATAGCTATACCAATCGTCCAGCACGTCTTTAGTTAAGTCTTTGGCACCAACCAACTTTGGACACAACTTCCCAGCAATCGTGAAGTAACGACGATAGACCTGACGCAGAAGATCCTGACGTGCCACAGGCATGTTCTTGGGATCTCCGGTGCCAATGAAATAGTGGCATTTGTCCGTACAGGAACCACACTTTACACAAGAGTCCAAAAACACCTGAAGTGAGCGATATTTCCCCAAAAGTTCGCCCATTTTCTTAACGGCGACTTCTTGCCAATTTTCCACAAGTGCCCCAGGGAACCCTAGGTCAGTGTTGTGCATTGGGTTATTGACTTCGAAGGGCTTGATACCCTTCATCGAGTCAGGCTGAACTACCGGGGTGGGACAAATTGGATAATCGCCTACTACCGGAACATCGAAACTGGCCACGCGTGTCTTCCTCTACATAGTCCGCGAATTGAAAATTTTAGACGGATTCCTTAGCCCAAGGTGCTACATGACGACGCTCACGCGCATCGTCCACTTGGTTTCGGGTGGGGCTGAAAAAGATCCCAGGCACGTGCAGCAGCTTAGAGATCGGGAAAACAATGAGGAGCAATGCAACCAACCCAAGATGCACTAACAAAATCGGATCTGAGGGCAAAGGCTGCCAAGAAAACCGTGTCAACCCCAAAGCAAACGATTTTACTGCCACGATATCCGTGTGCACACAAAAGGTCATGGCCAAACCGGACAACACAATAGCCATGAGCAAAACGAGCATCAAATAATCAGAAGGTAAAGAGATATAACGTATCCTGTCTACCAGGAGACGTCGTGCCATTAGACCTCCCAACCCTGCTAACATGCCGAGAGAAGCATATTTACCAAAAGGTTGAATCAGACCAACTACCAAGGAAATCGGTTCTTGAAAATAACGCAGATGCCGCGTGATGACCAAAGCAAGACAGGTGTGAAATAAGAAACCAAATAGCCAAGTCCATTTTGTAGACTTAAAAAGACTTTCAAAAAGGAAAACTTCGCGTACCATGCGGAGAAGTACGCCAAAACGTGAAAGTGGTGCCGGCATGGTAGCAATGCGGAGAGGTGCCGGAGATCGGGTGTAGATCACGACGCGACGGAGTACTCCGAGTACAAAAACCGCAGATGCCACGTAGAGCAGCACCGCATAAAAAATGGTCACCGCAGACATGCTGAGCATTTCTGAAAACACCTCTTCGCTAAATTCGTGCGACCCTAAACACGGCGGGCAATCATCACCCGCCGGTTTTGCCGCGTGTTAGATACAACCGGTTGGCTTGGGGAGTCCAGCGTACCGGCAGGCCTGTTTGGCAGGACCGTAGGGGAACAACTCGTAAAGGTACTTGCTGTTGCCCTTCTCTGGTCCGAGTTTTTTTCCAATGGCTTTGGTCAAGACTCGAACAGCGGGGGCAATCTGATAGTCGTTGTAGTATTCACGCAGGAACGTGATCACTTCCCAATGACTTGGGGTAAGTTGAGTGTTGTCGTCTCCTGCAAACCTTTCTCCAATGTCCTCATTCCAATCGGCAAGGTTAACCAGATAGCCTTCCTCGTCGACTTCAACTGACTTCCCATTGACTTCAATCGTTGCCATCTCTACACTCCAATTACTATGGAAAAGGAAACACCAAACAGGTCGCCTTTAAATCTAGTATACACAAACGCCGCTAAGCGCAGCATTGTAGACCTAGTACTGATTCGAAGCAACCTTACAGCCAAGACTGGGTATTTTTGTGTTCAATGACTAAATCAACGAACTTGGCATAGTCGATGACTTGAACACCATCTAACACCCGCTTTGCGACACCCCGTGCCTCAAGGTCTGGCCCCAAAGCATACACAGACAACTGTGAAAGTGCTTGTTGAACCATACCAGAAGTAGAAGTACCCACAAGGGCAGCATACACACCATCCTCAATCAAGAGAACGGCACTGCCGGGTTGTGCGTGCGCCAAACAGCTTTTCAGGGTATTACGATCGAGTGGCGATTTGTTGACCGTGTGCAGCATTTCAATCTCCTTAGAAGCTCAAGAGTACATCCTGCTGCGCCATGAGATCGGCCATTTCAGCACGGCTGACCACTTGTGCATCCACTAGCAGGTCGTCTTCGGAAAGACCACGTTCTTCTAAAGAGTCCTTGGCTACGTACAATTTCTCGATGTCATAACCCTCCAATGCACGGTAGGTCGGAGAAAAGTTTTTGATCTCTATGGCCTTAGTGTTTTGACCCTTGATCAAATCATAGACACCGTCATCAAGGAACGCCAAACTAACATCTTGATCGAAAGCAGCGCTGATCAACACTACTTCAAGAGACTCCAGGGCATAGATGGTCCCATACGGAGCTCTACGATTGACAAACATGAACTTTTTTACAGTCCCGCCTTCATCCGTCATTTTCGTGTTCTCCTAATCCCCGAATACGACCAGGCGGTCTGCCTGAATTCCGGCTTCCACGAGCTGACCGAGGCCAGAAATACGGAAACCAGGTGCCAGGTTATCGGCATTTTTACCATGCCGTTTGGCTTCGCTCTCGTCTAAAATGCCTCTACGCTGAGCAGCAGCCACACACACCACGAGATCGATGTTGTTTTTAATGGCTAGATCTGACCAGCGGTTGATAACGTTGCGATCGTCTTGAGGAGGAACGGTCAAACGAGTACCGTTGTTTACACCGTCGTGATAAAAAAAGACGCGATAGATCTGGTGGCCTTTGGCCAGGACTGCCTTTGCAAACTGATAGGCGGTGTCCGAGGCTTGGTGCTGATAAGGCCCTTCGTTCACCATGATGCCGAACTTCATAAAATCTCCGCAAGGAAACCCCCGATTTTAGTCAGGGGTAGTTTACAGATCCTCTGCAGCCCCCCGACCACGCGGCCAGGGGAGGGATGCAAACTTTTAGAAGCGGATGTGGGTAGAAGCGTTCAAGCTGCCACGCGCACCACGCCAGTCGTCGATGTGGAATTTAGTAAAGGGCAACCCAGTCAACTCAAAGAAACGTGCCCAACCGATTCGATCTACCCAGTCAGCCATGCGTTCCCAGTCTTTAGCATCTTCTTTATAGACGCGCAAGATCTGTTTGACGATGGTAGCAACCTCCGTCCAACGAGGAGGATTGTTAGGAATACCAGCAGCAACCAATTTATGGAATTGTGGTTTTCCACGAGCATTCGAGTTTTTGCCACCGACCCAGATGGACAGCTTGGAATGCTCAGGGTCGTTGATCTGCATTGGAGGGCAGGGCGGATAGCAGGCACCGCAGCAAATGCACTTCTTCTCGTCTACTTCTAAGGAGGGCTTGCCGTTGACCATCGCAGGCCGAATCGCTGCCACTGGGCAACGAGCTACCACGGTGGGACGCTCACATACATTAGCCACTAGGTCATGATTGATCTTGGGTGGTTTGGTGTGCTGAACGTTGATGGCAATATCACCTTGCCCGCCACAGTTAATCTGGCAGCAAGAGGTGGTGATATGAACCCGATTGGGCATCTCTTCCCGAACAAATTCTTCGTGCAGTTCATCCATCAATGCCTTGACCACGCCAGAAGCATCTGTGCCTGGAATATCACAGTGCAGCCAACCTTGGGTGTGGGCAATCATGGTCACCGAGTTTCCAGTTCCGCCGACTGGGAAACCTTCTGCCTGCAACTTCTCAATCAACGGAGCAACTTTGTTCGAATCGCTCAGTAAATATTCGATATTGCTTCGGATCGTGAAATGTACGTAGCCTTCACCGTACTGATCGCCGATGTCGCAGAGTTTGCGAACAGTGTAGAGATCCATTTGGCGCTGAGTACCCGCGCGCACAGACCACACTTCCTCACCACTCTCCGCCACGTGGTGTAGTACACCCGGACGCGGACGATCGTGCCATTTCCATTGGCCATAGTTCCGGCGTAATACCGGGTGCATGTACTGGAACGGATCCGGCACGCCACTCTCAATAGGTGGACGCATCTCGGCCATCGTAACCTCCAAAAAGTGATATGAAATTCACTAAAAGGCCTACTTGCGCAGGCCCTACAACAGCGGTCTAGCCGTACAAGATTAACCTGCCTTGCGAGCGGCCCACTTCTCGGCTTCTTCGTCCCATTGATCCATACGAACGTAGGAGCTGACCCTGGGGTGGGAAATCATGTGAGGATCGACTTCCAAACCAATGCCTTCCAAGAAATTAACCAAACCAATGCGGTCGATCATTTCTCCGGTTCGTTCGTGCTCGAGAGCATTTTCTGCAAAGAAGTCGATGCTGTTCTGCGCGATCTCGCGGAGGCGTTCCATGTCCTCTTCAGACTCAAGTTTCATGAAGGGAACTACGACAGTGCCGAACAGGTCACCAATCTTGAGTGTTCGCTTCCCACCAATTAAGAGGGTAACGCCACGGTCTTGACCTGGTTTGAGGGCTTTGGTCATGACGTTGATGCAGTGCATGCAACGAACGCAATTACGGTTGTCTACCACCAAGGTGTTGTCGTCTTGAAGGCTTAAGCAGTTAGTCGGGCAACGTGAAACGACGTTGTCTATCATGTACTGACGACCACGCTTTTCTACAAATACCTTCACTTCTTCTTGATTGACGGCCATGTCATCGCGCCACGTGCCGATAACGGCCATATCAGCGCGCTGGACGGAATTCATGCAATCATTAGGGCAACCCGAAAATTTGAACTTAAACTTATAGGGCAATGCAGGACGGTGCATATCATCCAAGAAGGTGTTCAAAATTTCCCGGTGAGCACGAGCTGTGTCGTAACAAGACTGTTCACAGCGGGCATGGCCGATACAAGACATGCTAGTACGAACGGCTGGTCCAGCACCCCCGAGGTCAAAACCCATTTCGTTGAATTCATCGAATGCGGCTTGTACTTTGTCGGTAGTGATGCCTTGGAACATGATGTCACCGCTCTGGCCATGATAAGCCACGAGACCTGAACCATGCTTTTGCCAGACATCGCACATCTTACGCAGGATGTCAGTAGAATAGTGCATTCCTGCAGGAGGTTGAATGCGCAGCGTGTGAAATTCTGCAGACTTAGGAAACTTACTTGCAACCTCGGAGAATCGGGGAATAATTCCACCTCCATACCCGAATACCCCAACCGTGCCTCCTTTCCAGAAACCTTTACGGGTCTCGTAGGAGTGCTCGAGCTGCCCCAAAAGATCTACCATCATGTCATTGTCTTGGGCCAGACGTTTGAGGCCCGTGATAAAGCTGGGCCAAGGCCCCCCCTCGAGCTGGTCGAGCATAGGGGTATTGTGCATTTGTTTCGCCATGAGCTCTCTCCGATTCTTACTACATTATTCCGGGCCTATGCCCGCAGCCGGCATTTTTGGGGTACACCGGAAAAACCATTCTAAAACTTCTTTACAGCCAATAAAAAGACACAAAATTTTTAAGAGTATTAAGAACAAAATCAAGAAAATACGAAAGGCAGCACAGTCTAGGACTGCCTACGCATGTTTAATACCTACCTATTGGGGAATATAAAAAATCTAAACATATCCCAAAAAGGATAGTCTCTGGTATGAGGAGTTAAAACATGCTAAAAGGATATTTAAGGAAGCCATATTTGCTCTCAGTTAAAGGAAAATCAAACTGTGAACAGTGTACACTAAGTAGCAAGAATTGGAAGTTCAAAACTTAAGAAACAAATTTTGTAGGGCTGAGAAAGTGCTATACCTGAGCGAAATACTATTGCAATACCATGAATTAATCTCTTTTTATGAGTTAATTCCAATCATTCAAGAACGCGCTCGTCAAGGAGAGCGATTCTTTCGAATGGACGTTCGTCCTCCTTTTCCAGACACTCCGGAAAACTGGGAAGATCGCCTCGAGGCCTCTTTTACCTAGCGAGGTTGCAATGTGAACAATCCTTATTGGCAAGAAGATATTGTGGCACCTTCAGATACTGGCAAGGTACTCGATCTCTCTTTTTCAATTTCTTGCCGCCAACTTCCTGTAGACCATGCTTGGGCACTCTCTCAAGCTCTGCAAGGTTTGCTTCCTTGGTGGTCTTCAGAACCCTTCGTTGGACTACACTTGATCCACGGAGCAGGATCGGGCAATGGTTGGACTCGCCCAGAAGGGGACGCCCTGTTCTATTTGACAAAGCGAGCACGCCTGGTTTTGCGCTTGCCTCATTCTAGGGTTGAAGAAACCCGATTAGTATTACAAGGTAAAAAACTAGAGATCATGGGTTTTCTGATAGAAATCGGCGAAGCCACCAACCGACCGTTCTTAGCACACCCTGCTCTTTATGCACACCGCGTCGTTGCTGAACCCAAAGACAGTGAACAAATCTTCTTAGAAAAATCTGTTTTAGAGCTTCAAAAACATGGGGTATCATTTAAGAAGTTGTTGGCAGGGCGTGAGGGTATTTTGAAAACTCCAGAAGGCGATTGCATGACTCGGAGCCTATTGGTAGCTGATATTCCCTTACCAGATTCTCTAAAACTTCAGCAGCATGGATTAGGTACACGCCATACTTTGGGTTGTGGTGTATTTGTCCCATACAAAACACCGTAAATTTAGTTTCAAGCCAAACAGGAGAAGTACAAGATGTCGATTACAGTGGGCGATAAGGTCATTGAACTGAACCCCAATGGCTATGTTCTCAATTTAGACGATTGGAACGAAGAGGTTGCCGCTGCCTTGGCAGCCAAAGACAGCATTACCTTAACTCAGCGTCATTGGGACGTAATTAACTACCTTCGCGACCTCTACCTTAACCACAATGGCGAGCAGCCCAACATGCGCAAGCTCACCAAGGGACTAGAAGATCTTTGGGGAGAAAAGGTCGATACCAAGGAGATCTACGCTCTGTTCCCTCTAGGGCCTGCGAAACAAGCCCCTAAGATTGGCGGTCTCCCAGAAACAAAGAGTAAAGGCGGTTACTAGCCCTATCCTTCCGATCTCGGCGGGCGAAATTTTCGCAATCGATTGGCGTTGCTCACGACCGTGACTGAAGAAGCGGCCATGGCAGCGCCAGCGATCATGGGATTGAGGAGGAGGCCAGTCAGTGGATACAATACACCCGCTGCAATAGGGATACCTAGCGTATTGTATGCAAAGGCTCCCAATAAGTTTTGCCAGATGTTGTGCACTGTAGCTCGTGACAAATAGACCGTATCGACCACACCATGCAGTGAACTCCCCAAAAGGGTGATGTCGGCACTAGCAATCGCAATATCAGTGCCCGCGCCAATGGCGAAACCCACGTGGGCTTGTGCTAAAGCGGGTGCATCGTTAATTCCGTCCCCTACCATGGCCACTATTTCCCCTTGTTCTTGAAGAAGTTCTATTTCTTTTGCTTTTTGTTGGGGTAAAACCTCGGCAATAACGGTTTGGATTCCTAACGTGTTGGCCACTTCTAAAGCAACTTTTTTTTGGTCTCCAGTAAGCAGTACTGTCTTGAGTCCTAATGCGTGAAGGCGTGCCACCGCAGCTTGTGCTTCCGGTTTGATTGGATCTGAGACTACGATTTGCCCTGCCATCTTCCCGTCGATTGCCAAAAACAGGGAAGTAGACCCTCCAGCGTTAATAATTCTTTCGTTTTCTAGTGCAATGCCTTGTTTTTTCAAAAGATTGGCATTACCTAACAACACCAAACGCAGTTGGTCTTGAAAGGTCACGTAACCTTGAATCCCGAGCCCCGGAAATGCCTGAAAACCTGCTGTGGGTAGTAGAGAAAGCTCAGAGGGTTTAAAAGCACGCAAGATCGCTTGAGCTAGAGGGTGTTCGGAGTGTACCTCTAGGCTGGCAGCCACGTGCAATAGGGCATCTTCATGCCATTCCGTGTTGCCATAAATTGCAGTGATGGTAGGTTTCCCTACGGTAACAGTGCCTGTTTTGTCTAGTACGACTGTAGTAATTTGACCTGCTTGTTGTAGGGCTTCTCCATTTCGGATCAAAATGCCATATTCAGCGGCTTTGCCTATCCCGACAATGATAGAAATTGGAGTAGCCAATCCCAAAGCACAGGGACAAGCAATGATTAACACGGTCATGGCGGTTACGAGTGCATAACCGATCCTAGGTTCTGGTCCCACATAAAACCAAATTAAAAAAGTAGAAATTGAAATCGCCAAAACGGTTGGTACGAAGACTGCAGCAATTTTGTCTGCGAAACGCCCAATGGCTGGTTTTGATCCTTGAGCAACACGCACCATTTCAATGATGTGTGCTAACACAGTATCTCGACCAATGTGTTTTGCTTGCATCAAAAAGGCACCCGATTGATTGATGGTGCCGCCTATTACCGTATCTCCAGAACTTTTTTGGATGGGCATGGCCTCTCCAGAAAGCATAGATTCGTCTACGGTAGATTGTCCTTCTAAGACAATACCATCTACAGGAACACGCTCTCCAGGACGTACCCGCACAGTCTCTTCGAGTCCTACTTCAGAAATAGGGATATCCAGTTCTTGACCTTCTCGGATCACACGGGCTGTTTTTGGTTGCAAGCCAATCAGTTGTCGAATGGCACCAGAGGTGCGGCGTCGTGCATGACCTTCCAACCAAGAACCAAAGTTAATGAGGGTAGTGATGACTGCGGCAGCTTCGAAATAAGCATGATGTGCGAGGGTTGGAATCTGTTCTGGTAAAAGAACCACTGCCATCGAATAGAGCCAGGCGGTTCCGGTGCTTAAGGAAATCAAGGAGTCCATGTTGGCACTGCCCCGTCTTAATGCTTTCCAAGCTCCCACAAAAAAATGACCACCGGAGTAAATCATTACAAAAAGAGTGGCTAAACCTACACCTAACCAAAAGACCCTGCCCACTAGGGTGTTCAAATGGGGTGCAAGGTCACTCATGCCCAATGTGAAAAGGGGAAAGGCCACGATCGCACCCACAGCGGTTTTACGTAAGAGGTGCGAAGCGTGTTGTGCTTCTTGAATATCTTTTTCGGATTCGTCGTCGATCCCCCGGAGTTCAGCAGCATCGTACCCCGCTGCGCGGACAGCAGCCACTAAAACAGTAGCTTCTACCGTTCCTTCTACGGTGGCAGTGCGATCTGCAAGATGAACAGAAGCAGAGGAAACCCCCGGTACTTCGCGTAAGGTGTCTTCCACTGCAGAGACGCACCCAGCACAGCTCATACCTCCAATCGAAAGTCGAATCGACGACGTCATGATCTACAACTTTCCGAGATGTTCTAAACGTTCTTTGGCACCGCCAGCCGCTTTCTCCATGGAAGAAAGGATCTTTTCAAGACCTTCTCCTGCTTTTAGTGACGCCGTGTTAGCAAGGTCTTGCATCCAAGTTTGTTGCGGCAACAATTCTGCTTCTGGAGCCTGTTGGATTTTTTTGATGGCGGCCTGTTGAGCCATGGCAGCACGCCCTTGCAAAGATTCCGGTTTGACGGCGACGATTGCTGCCGGAATATTGCCGGTTTCGATCTGGTGAGCAATGCCTCCCAAACCGAACCATTTGGCATTCTTGACCGTCACTGGTTTGATCCGAAAGGTATCTCCAAACACAACCATGTCTGGATCTACTACACCCATCATCATCAAACCAGATTCATTGATAGCAGTAAAAACAGGGTTTTCCGGATTAGGCACTTGCGCGATAAAACCTAGTTTTACCTTGCCATCATGGACGGCCTTAATCAGAGCAGGCCGGTCTTGAAACATCACTACCGTGATATTTGCTAAAGGCGAACCCGGCACGTTTTTAAGTGCATTAAAAACAGACGCATCTCCAGAAAGCTCCCCAGGCAAACCAATATTCAACAGGAAAGCATTCTCACGTACTCCCAGCCAACTACCAGCCGCTTGCAAGATTTCGGGTTTTCCGAAAACAAACAGTGATTCATCTCCGATTCGGCGAATGATGACGTGCTTCGCAGAAAAAACAGAATCTTTCATCCAGTCATCGGCTGCATTGCCTTTAGCAAGTGCAATCTGTACTTGTCCAGATTCTAGTTGTTTTTTGTTGTCCAGAGTGCCTTTGGTCTCTACAGCTTGGCACTGAAATAACTTCCCAAGAGAGTCGCAAATGGATTTTGCGATGTTGATGTATTCGCCAGTGGCAGGTCCACCACCTACGTGAACTTGATTTTCGTCTGCTTGGCTCGGTAAACAGGCAAACATCGCTAAAAAACATATTGCCAGGCGCACTGAACGTGTGGATTGCATCGTGTTCTCCAGTAGTTAAAAACTGAAACTTTGTCTTAGGGTAAATACCTGTTAGGCGTTGTAACCCAGGAATGAGTCGCTCTGCAAATTTGATTTTATAATCTTTGCAGTAATTCGCCAATCGCGACCCACAGCCTGCACATCACGAATTTCCAGTCGATAGGCATCGGATAAACGGTCTAAACCGGGCAAGTGGAATAAACCACGAGCACCATCCCCTAAAATTAAAGGAGCCATGTAAATAATCAATTCATCAATCAGTCCCGCTTCTAACATGGCACCACTCAAGATGGCACCAGTTTCTAAGAGTACTTCGTTGATTTCTCTAGCCCCCAGATAATCAAGCAAACTAGGCAAATGAACGCGATCTCTCCCACCGCCCAAACGTACTACTTCGGCTCCCTTCTTTCGTAATCGAGCGGCAATATCTTCCTCTTCACTAGCGGTAACCACCAGAGTCTTGCCCGGTGCCGAGAGTATTTTTGCAGTTTCCGGCAAACTGAGCCTAGGATCTACTACGATCCGCAGAGGTTGACGTACGATTCCCCCTGGGTAATCTGTGGCTTCAAGTCGGACGGTTCCCAACGGATCGTCTGCCAAGACAGTACCAATACCCATTAGAATGGCCGAACTTCTCGCACGGAGACGCTGGACATCAGCCCGGGCAGGAGCGTCCGTAATCCAAGCACTTTCTCCAGAAGCCATGGCCGTATGGCCATCTAGGCTCATTGCCAATTTGCATCGGACATAAGGACGTTTAATCCTCATGCGCTTTAGGAAACCCGGGTTTAATTCTGCTGACTGAGCAGTCATAAGTCCAAGGGCAGTTTCAATTCCAGCAGCCCTGAGCTCCGACAACCCACGACCACCTATTTGAGGATTTGGGTCTTCCAGTGGAGCTACTACCCTTTTTACACCCGCTTTGATGAGGGCTTTGGTGCAAGGAGGTGTCCTGCCATGATGACAACAAGGCTCTAAACTGACGTAACAAGTAGCACCACGCGCCCGGTCCCCAGCGCGTGCGAGGGCACGAACCTCGGCATGTGCTTCCCCAGCGCGCTCGTGCCAACCTTCTCCTACTATTTCACCATCTTGTACTAAGACACATCCCACACGCGGATTAGGATCAGTGGTGTACATGCCGTGGCTGGCCAGCCGAAGGGCACGCGCCATGAATCGGTGGTCTTCTGCACTGAAAGTGGACATCCGTTGGATCTTTCTTAGACTAGGAAGTGGTGGCTATTAGTACACTGGAAACCGTGCACATATTTCGGAAACCTTAGCAAGTACCAAGTTCTGAACCGATACATCAGACACATCGTCTAGGATATCAGCGATCCAGTGAGCAAGTGTTCTCGCCTCAGCTGTGCCAAAACCACGAGTGGTCATTGCTGGTGATCCAATTCGGATTCCACTCGTCACAAAGGGAGACTGCGGATCGTTAGGCACTGCGTTCTTATTGACCGTGATGTGGGCAGCACCTAAGGCAGCATCCGCTACCTTGCCCGTGATGCCTTTTTGGATCAGGTTGACCAAGAACAAGTGATTGTTTGTACCTCCGGAAACAATAGAGTAGTCCCTTTCCATAAGAGTACTAGCCATGGTTTGCGCGTTGGTAATGACTTGAGCTTGATAGACCCGGAAGGAAGGATCAAGGGCTTCCTGAAGTGCAACGGCCTTGGCAGCAATGACGTGCATCAGCGGCCCTCCCTGAATGCCAGGAAATACCAGCGAAGACAACCGTTTTTCGATTTCCGGATTGGCACGAGCTAAGATTAACCCACCGCGCGGCCCACGTAACGTTTTGTGCGTAGTCGTGGTGGTAACATCCGCAATGCCGACAGGACTTGGGTACAACCCTACCGCTACTAGCCCTGCGACATGTGCCATGTCCACCAATAGATAAGCACCTACTTCGTCGGCAATATCGCGAAAACGTTGCCAGTCAACCACCCGAGAGTAAGCAGAAAAACCAGCCACGACCACCTTAGGACGATGTTTTTTTGCTAATTGCTCCACTTGATCGTAATCAATTAGGCCATCTTCTGGGCGAACACCGTATTGCACCGCTTTATAGATTCGACCAGAAAAATTGGGTTTTGCGCCATGGGTCAGGTGACCACCCGAATCCAAAGACATACCCAAAAGGGTATCCCCAGGATTCAAAAGTGCCATGTAAGCAGCAGCATTGGCTTGGGAGCCTGAGTGAGGTTGGACGTTAACATACGCAGCACCAAAGAGTTGTTTGGCGCGTTCAATGGCTAACTGTTCTGCAATGTCTACGTACTCACATCCCCCATAATATCGTTTCCCTGGGTATCCCTCCGCATATTTATTGGTCAGGACAGAACCTTGGGCAGCCAAAACCCGCGTGCTGGTGTAATTTTCTGAGGCAATCAGTTCGATGTGTTCCTCTTGACGCCGTGCTTCTCGTTGCATGGCATCCCAGAGAATCGGATCAAAATCTTTAAGAGAAGTTTCTTTACTCAACACGCAAAGATCCCCGTAGGAAATAGTAGGACTATACCGTTAGTTTAAGTTCAACTGAATAAGAGGAAATTATAGCTAAATCAACGTGAAATAGTAAAAATATAAGCTCACCACAAACTCTCAAAAGGCGACCTCACCCCCTAACCCCCTCTCCCTAAAGGGCGAGGGGGAATAAAGAGAAGATTTGTTTTTTGTCTCCCCTCTCCTGGCAGGGAGAGGGGTTGGGGGTGAGGTCAAGGAAAAAAATACAGCCATGTATTTATAAGCCACTTTATCCTAACAAATTTTAGTCAACTACGTGTTCTTCCCATGCCGTTTAGAGAATCCAAGTATTTTTGTACTATGTTTTCCAGACGATATTCTAAAGCGCGTTTTAAAAAAACCTCTTTTAGAAGTGGATTTTTTTGAACGTCAATTATTGCCTGTGCTAAGGCTTCGGGATCTCCGGGAGGTACAAGAAGGCCTAGTTTGCCATCTTGTAAGATCTCTCGGGGTCCTACGGAATCTGTGCTGACGACTGGTGTCCCACATGCCATTGCTTCTACCAGTGTCAATCCAAACCCTTCAAATCGCGAACTCACCACCACTCCAGTAGCTCTGGCAAAAGCCGGGATCGGGTCTTCTATAAATCCTGGTAGTGCGACGGAATCTTCTAAATTCAATTCCGCACATAGGCAAATTAGGTTATCCCGTTCTGGGCCTTCGCCAAAAATGAGAAGTCGTGCCTCGGCAACTTTTTTGTGCACATGCCAAAATGCTCTAATTAAAGTAGGAAAATCCTTAAGTGGTACGAGGCGTCCGGCCGCAACCCAAATCGGGGAACTACCCAAAAGCCATGGGTGTGGTGCTGGTGCTTGGATACGCTCCGCAAAGTCTGGAGTCACCACCGGATTTGGAATGAGAGTTAAAGACTCTCTAAGCAAACCCGTAACCTTAGATAAATTGTCTGCTACGCCCATCCCCACCGCTACGCGAGCAGTTGCCAATGGATAACTTACACGACAAAACCATGGCAAAATTCGATATTGCCAACTCGGATGAAGTATTATTTGTTCCGAAAGCAATGTATGTTCGGAAACAATGACTGGACAATTTGTATACCAACCTGCCAAAGCCGAAATACAATTATTATGGGTAATACCAGACAAGAGTACTGCGGGCTGGCGACGACGTAACCAACGGAGTAATGGAAAAAATGCGTTCAGGGTACGTGGCGCATTTAAGCATTCTACTGGGATGTCACCGTTTTGAATCACCGAAAGCAATGCACCTTCTTTCCGATCTACCAAAAAAATAGGTTGAAAACCTAAGTTCTGAAGACCCATTGCGAGTCGCAAAAAAACCCGCTCTGTTCCCCCAGAATTTAGGTCTGGCAGATATAACACCCATTCTTTAGAGGTATGATTCGACATCATTAGACTTTTACAAACTAAAATTTACCTTCAAATACCCGGAAGCGAGAATTCGTTATAGCTAAACCTCTATAAAATGATTATAAAACATAATTAGAAAAGAGGGAATCAATAGAACAATTTTTTTCCTACGAATAGATTTTGCTTGTGCCCACTTGTGTTCAATAGGGTTCAAATCAG
>Ga0268283_1000426_pt1 | contig 29229 bp, 29 predicted proteins | sample saktaG_13_FD_190140 | JGI IMG/M metagenome (GOLD analysis project Ga0268283, IMG submission 190140) | Saline water microbial communities from Sakinaw Lake, British Columbia, Canada - sak_2013_06_06_36m | ecosystem: Environmental > Aquatic > Non-marine Saline and Alkaline > Saline ... | reverse complement strand
CAAATTCTTTAGAATTCTTCTCTTATGGACTAAAACATATACTCTGCAAGAGATAACAAAATGAATTGCTTGAAATAAATTCAGATGGTTGGTAGAATCCAACGGTCATTTGCGGTAATAGAAACCTATATTTCATCTTTTTTCCCCTTACCCGGATCCCAGGCCGAACAGGCAACTTCGGCAAACCAGTTTGCGCAACAACCGCCTGAAGCCATAAAAGTGCAGACGTTACCACAAAATCCCTCTGCCCAACCTGATAAAATTGTTGCCCAGGTTCCAACCCTGCGTGAAGAATTGATTGATAAACCATCTGCCGGAATTCTGGTTGACGCAGCCCGAACCGAGGCCATGACGTCAGAGCCTGTGGATTCTCTGCAACAACGGGCCGGTAGAATGGATAGCCAGCCATCTTCCAAAACGGAAGCTGTTTCATCGGGTTCTGTTGAGCCTATTGCACTTCACCCATTCTCGCTTAAATCTTCAAGCTATCAGCAGCCGGATCGGGCCCTTGCGGAAATTTCCGAGATCAGACAACTGGGGCTGTCCCCTTATCTGGTTAAAGTGGATTTAGGCGATATGGGCGTCTGGTGGCGCATATACATTGGGATGTATTCAACGGAAGAAGAAGCCCGAAGCATCCTGAAAGTTTATAAACTGCCCAATGTAACGATTCAAAGAATCGATTACGCCTGCCAGGTCGGTGAATTTACAAATGAAACGGACATCATGAATATGTTCGGGAAGCTGAAGCAATCCGGATATTTCCCCTATACAATCCAGAAAGGCAGAGACCGTTTTCGTCTGTATCTGGGTGCTTATGAAAAAAAATCCGATGCGGAAACTTTGTATCGGGAACTTCAGAAAAACGGCATTATCAGTCAAGTCGTTAAACGATAACGTAAGAACCGAAGGCGAATGTAATGACGATATGGGAACAAACGTATACCAAGCATAAAGAAGGCGGAAGCGTTCAGGCTTATCCGCAAACAGATAAGCGGCTGAATCAAAAACTTTCGGTCCCGCCGGATACTGCCTCTACTCAAACAAAGTCTTCGGATTCCGGATCTTTTGAAGACATGTTTTATCAAACCAGTAAACCGCAACCAGTTCGTCAGCAAGCCCGAGACCGAGCCCCGCAACCGGCCGCGATTGCAAAACCGGTGAAATGCCGGTTCAGCCCGCGAATTCTATCCGACAAGCTTTCCACACGCTATCCGGGAATGCTTTCCAAAATGAGCGCAGGGCTCTCGGACATCTGGGCCAATATCCTGATTCAAACCAGACAGGAGATTAAATCGCTGCTTGTCTGCGGAGCAACCCGAAAAGAAGGAGCCACCCTTGTTTCATTTTATCTGTCCATGTTTTTATCCAGAGAATACAGCATGAAAATTCTGTATGTGGATTCAAATCTGAATCATGCCGTCATCCCCAAAATCCAGAATCTGCCGGGACTTTATTCTTTTTTTGCCGACAATAAAGACCTGACCTCGCTGATAGTTCAAACTGAATATCCCGGGCTGTATTTGCTGCCTTCCGGATCCGGAAAAATTGCAAAAAATGCCGGCAGTAATATGCTATCGCGCGAACCCATCGAAATTCTGATGAACTATTGCCGGGCAAATTTTGACATGACCATTATCGACGGACAGCCGTTGACCATCAGTCCTGTCATGCTTGAATTCGCCAGATTGGTGGATATGACAGCCCTGGTCAGCAGATATGGTTTCTCCCGCTATGAAGTCAGCAAACTGGCCATCGATAAGCTTCAGAAATATGGAATTACTTCAATCGGGGTGATTTTAAACGATCGCCAGTTCCCCATACCCCAAAGTATTTACAAAATGATGGGATGATGGCCGGCACTCCCAGTGAGAAAAAGGTAATCCTGCATGTGATCGATTCGCTGAACATTGGCGGCGCTCAGGAACTGCTGGTACTTTTGGCGGATAAAACGCCCAAATCCGCTTATCAGACCCTTGTATGCGTCATTCAGCCCGATGTCACCCTGAAATCCCGGATCGAATCAAAAGGAGCGACTGTCTTTTGTTTGAGCAGGTCAAGGCCCAGCATTTTTTGTCCAGGAAAATTTATCGCCTATTTTTACCTAAATATCCGGGATATCGTATCTCTTTGCAAACAGCATCAGGTGGATGTGGTACATTGTCACCTCTCTGATGCCGAATTTACGGGCATCTTGGCTGGGTGGCTTTATGGCGCCAGGCGAATCATTTCCACCGTGCATTATCCCGCGCTTCTGCCGGAGCGCAAATCCGGCGATATCCGAAATTATCTCAGAATCGCTGCAACCCGCTTGCTGTATCGTCTCGCAAATGCCGTTGTGGCAGTGTCGGATGATGTGGCGCAGCAATTGAAGACCGTCTTTCGCTTGGCGCCTTCCAAAATAAAGATTATCATCAATGGCATCGATGTGGAAGCGATTCACCGCACCCTGCCCAATCCTGAACATCTGCCGTCTCTTTGCGCCCTGCCGGGCCAGCGGCTGATCACTTCGGTCGGGCGTCTCATGCCGCCCAAGGGGCATGGTTATCTTGTCAGTGCCATGCCGGATCTGATTTCGCAGGTTGGCAATGTGAGGCTGCTTCTGGCAGGTGATGGGGACTTGAAGGCGTCGCTTGAACAACTGAGTCAGGACCTTAAGGTTCAGGATGTCATTTCTTTTCTGGGAAGCCGGAGCGATGTTCCGGATATTCTGGCCTTATCCGATGTGTTTGTCCTGCCATCCGTTTCAGAAGGAACGTCCCTGGCGCTTCTGGAGGCCATGGCAGCTTCAAAGCCTATTGTTGCAACCGATATCCCCGGAAACCGCGCTGTCTTAAGGCATGGGCATAATTGCCTTCTGGTTCCTTCCGGTAACCCGGAAAAACTGGCTAAAGCTATCTCGTTTTTGCTGAACCATCCCCGGATTGCTGCTGAATATGGGGAAAATGCTTATCAGGATGTCTGTCAGCGATTCAACATCGACGAAACCATCACTCGGCTCATCGCACTTTGGAAATAGCCATGTTCATCACCCCAAGCCCACTTCTCATCCCATGACAAAAATCGCCGTAACCGGTTTCCGGGGTGTTCCTGCAACATGGGGCGGTATCGAGCATCATTGTGAAAACCTCTATTCCCGTCTGGCTGAAAAGGGATATGACATTACCATTTACGCCCGCAGTTACTATATTCCCAGGGGAATGTCCAGATATAAAGGGCTGAAGATCAAGCGCCTGCCAACTCTGAATTTTAAATATACCGACGCCTTGCTACATACACTGATGTCCATCGTTCATATTCTCTTTGCCAAGCCCGACATCGTTCATATCCACGGCATCGGTCCCTGTTTTTTTAGTTGGATTCCCCGGGTTTTCAGGCCCCGGATGAAGGTTTTTTTTACCTGTCACGGACTCGACTGGCAGCGGAAAAAATGGCCATGGTGGGCCTCCAGGTTGATTTATCTGGGAGAGTTGAGCGCCATTTTATTTTCCCAATACCGGATTGTGGTTTCCCGGGAACTTCAAAACTATTTCAATTCAGGACATGGGGTTGAAACCGTCTATATTCCCAACGGGATGAGGCCACTTCCCCACAGAGCCCCAAACCTGATCAAACAGTGGGATTTATCGGCTCGGAGGTATTTTCTGTGTGTTGGCCGCATGGTTCCGGAAAAACGTGTGGAAGACGTCATTAAAGCGTTTTTGCTGAGGCCCAGAAAAAGCAGATTGGTTATTGTCGGAGACAATGCCGCCTCGGGGCAGTATATGAACGGATTAAGGAAACTGGCTGAAAATAATGCTTCCATCATTTTTACAGGCTATCAGTTCGGCGCGGTCCTGCAAGAGCTGTTTTCCAATACCCGCGCTTTTGTGACCGCATCCGAGCTGGAAGGACTTCCGATCACCCTTCTTGAAGCATTGTCTTATGGCGCAATGTGTGTTACCAGCAATATCAGTCCCCACCGGGAAGTGATGGAAACCCTTCAGGGGCTGTCGTTTCCGGTGGGAGATATTCAGGCGATCTCAACCTGCTTGGATCTTGTTGAGACCATGACTGAACGCCGGCTGGATGATATTAAACAAGCAGCCATTGCCATGATTACAAGCCGGTTCAACTGGGATATGGTTTGCGGTGAGCATGACCGCCTGTATCAAAAAAGCCTTGGAAACTGAAAACGAATGAATCCGGACAGAAACCCCCTTGAGCGAATTGAATTGCTGGTGGATATGCTGTTGACGTTACTGGCGTTCATCTGCGCTTACAATATTAAAAAATTCCTTTTGGTTGATCCTTTTGGCGGACTTGCCACGGAATCCAATTATTTTATTGTACTGATGATGGTTGCAGCCATTTGGTATGTGACGCTGGATTTTCTGAATGACAAACACAGCTATGGCGCCAAAATATCGGGCCCTATGCTCATGGGAGTTTTTAAAGGGGTTACCATGAGTGTCGTCATTTTGGTGCTGAGCCTGTATATTTTAAAAATCAAAGATATCAGCCGGCTGCTTATCTTTATGTTTTATTTTCTGGATCTGGCGGCGCTCAATCTCAGCCGCTGGATGATGCGTAAATATATTTCCACCAAACGCAGCAAAAACTTCTATAACTGTTACGTGCTGGTATTGGGAAGTCGAGCTACAGCCCGGGAACTCATTCAGATGGTCGACAACAATCCGGATACCGATATTAAATTCGTGGGGTGTTTGGAGTTGGACCGACAGGAAGTCGGAAAAACCGTATGTTGCGGGGTTCAGATTATCGGAACCATGGATGATCTTCGGGATATTTTGCTGAGCCGGGTCATCGATGAAGTCCTGATTACCATGCCATTAAATGAAATCAAAAATTCCGAATGGTATCTGTCATTTATTAACACCTTTGGGATCACCATTCGAATTATCCCTCACTGGTATATCCGCAAATTCATCTCCATGCAGCCGAATACTCACGCATTCCAGGTTGACCGTTTTTTATTGGAACCCGCACTGATTTTAAGTACGATTCAGGAAAGACGGGATGCCCTGATAATCAAATCCATCTTGGACTTTTTCCTATCTCTTCTGGTCCTGATTCTTAGCTTTCCGCTGTTTATCTTCTTTTCCGGTTTAATCAAGCTGTCATCTCCGGGTCCAGTTTTTTATAAACAGATCCGATGTGGCCAGTTCGGCAGGAAATTTGCGGTCTATAAGTTTCGAACCATGGCCCAGGATGCCGAAAATATTCTGGAAAGCCTGGCAGAATTTAACGAGGCCAGCGGCCCGGCGTTTAAAATGAAAAATGATCCCCGCATTATTCCCTATATCGGAACCTTCCTTAGAAAATTGAGTCTGGATGAGTTGCCTCAGTTTATCAATGTTATCCGGGGAGAAATGAGCGTTGTGGGGCCCAGACCCCCGATTCCATCTGAAGTTGAAAAATATGAATTGTGGCAACGCCGGAGACTTTCCATGAAGCCTGGCATTACCTGTGTCTGGCAAATCCAGCCCAATCGCAATGGTATTCCATTTGATCTATGGATGAATATGGACCTGGATTATATAGATCGCTGGTCTTTGTGGCTGGATATTTCCCTTATATTGAAAACACTTCCGGCAGTCTTTTTGGGACGCGGCAGATAACAAATAAGTTTTTGGAGCCAGATGGACCATGCTTAAAGCATCCAATTTAAAAAAAGGCCATGTCGTTTCAATTAATCAACAACTCTTTATGGTTAAACACATTGATGTGAAAACCCCATCCGCGCGAGGCGCGCTGACGCTGTATAAGGTTCGGCTGATGAATGTTCAAAATGGCCAGAAACTGGATCAATCCTTTAAGGGAAACGATGCGCTGGAAGATGTCGAATTAAGTCGAAGACCGGTTCAGTACATTTTTAAGGACAGCAATTTTTACACCTTCATGGATACCGAAGATTACAGTCAGTATGTCCTGAGTGAGGAAACCCTGGAAGACCAGGTTGTCTGGCTCATAGACAACCTGGAAGGCATCACCGCCCTTCTGAATGATGGAAGGATCATCAGCATCGAGCTGCCTCAGTCCATTCAACTGGAAATCACGGAAACCTCCCCCGCCATCAAGGGGGCGACGGTGACCGGCAGGACTAAATCCGCAACGCTTTCCAATGGGGTTGTTGTTCAGGTTCCCGAGTATATGGAGGCTGGAGAGCAGGTCAAGATCAATACGGAAACCGGGAAATACATGTCTCGCGCGTAGTCGGCGTTGGAGATGAATAGATTTGGGTTGACAAGATCAGGTGTTTTTATTTATTTAGTCGATATACAAGATAGTCTATTGAAAATCCCGCAGAGGAGGTGGTGATATCTTTTCCTTTTTAGACGAGACTCAAAAAGACGGTGACGTTCATATTAACCGAAGGGGGTTTCTCAAGATAGGGGCAATGGCAGCTTTGGTGGGGGTGATTCCAAAATCGGCTTTTGCCGCAATTCTGCGGAAATCCAAACCCGCAAAAGCTCTTTCATCCAAAGCGCTACACTTCTTCAATCCCCATACCGGCGAAAAAATAGATGTTTCCTATTTCGCCAAAGGCCGATATTCACCCGCAGCACTCAAAGATATCAGTTATTTGTTCCGGGATCACCGAACGGGAGCCATAAAAACCATTGATCCGCATCTTCTTGATTATATTTATGGCATATCTCTCAAGTTGGAAACCCGCTCTTCCCCGTTTCACATCATATCCGGATACCGGACTCCCGAGACCAATGCCATACTTTGTCGGGAAAGCGGAAATGTCGCCAAGAACAGCCTGCATATTCAAGGCAAAGCAGTCGACATTCGCTTGCCGGATCGAAAAATAGCCGCGATAAGACGGGTTGCGGTATCGCTGAAAAAAGGCGGAGTCGGATATTATCCTTCTGATAACTTCGTTCATGTGGATGTGGGGGATGTCCGGTACTGGTAGAAAAGACAATCTTTAGGTCAATGCCATCATTCCGACATTGACTTTTCAGCATCAGTTTTCTGCTCTCAGATCCGGCAGGTTCTCCGCAGGAATGAACGTATCCTTCAGCTTCGCTTTAAGCGCCCTTGAAAGCGGCGGATCCCGATTGTAAATATCATTTCCAAAGTGGATAGTTCCCGTCTCAGCCACCCAGGCCGTCCAGTAAAGGAGGTGAACCGGAATGGGGTCCTTGATGCGCACCACGGTCGTCACACCGCTTCCGATGGTTTCCATGATCTTTTGGTTGGGCCACTGTGTATCATTCTGAAGCAGATATTTTGCCAGTTCAACCGGTTTTTCAATACGAATGCAGCCCGAGCTGAAATCTCTGGATGCCCTTTTGAACAAACTGCGTTGGGGCGTGTCATGAAGATAGACAGAGAACTTATTGGGAAACATGAATTTAATTCTGCCCAAGGCATTTAATGGGCCGGGATCCTGCCTCAGCCTGTAGGGGAAATAATTCGCATTTACACTGTACCAGTTGATAATTGCCGGGTTGATTTCAGGAGCATCTTCCCCCCAGTTTTCAAATACTTTGATGTGCTGTTGGGTTAAGTAAAGTGGATTTTTCCGGATAATCGGGAGCTTGTCCTCCACAGCAATCTTTATGGGGACATTCCAGAAAGGATTCAACACCAGGTATTTCATTTTTTCGCTGAAAACAGGCGTTCGGCGATAAGATCTTCCGACAACCACCCGCATATCCAAAACCGTCGTTTGATTCTCCACGACAGCCAGACTGTAATCGGCAATGTTGACCAGTATGTACCGGAACCCCAGATCGTGGGGGATCCAGCGCCACCGTTCCAGATTCAGCTCTATCTGACGTATGCGATCCTCAACCGGAACATTCATCGCCGTCAGGGTACTCAGCCCAACCACGCCGTCTGGCTCAATTCCATGGCGATTCTGAAACCGCTGAACCCCTTTTATCAGAGATTCGTCAAATTCGGCGGGGTTGACATTGCGCGCAGGTGGATCGGCGTCTTTGGTTACGATCAGGCGTTTTCGAATTTTATCTACCCGAGCATCGGTATCGCCGATTCTCAAGCTCGGTCCAGGTGGAATAGAAGGCCAGCCACCTTTCTTCTGAATACCGATATAATGCTGAAGCGCATTCCGCAACCGATAATAGGCAGCGTGCGTAGGCCGAAGTCCATCAAAAAAAGATTCAATTCGGCTTGAATAGGCATTGGAGTTCAGAATCAGAGTAATATCGGATACAGGATTGAAAAATAACCAGGTCGAATCCACAGAATTAGGAACCACCCTGCCTGAAAGCAGGTGAGAGCTGAAAAGTAAAAACGCATCCGTGAGCAAAAGATCCAGATCCGCCTGTTTTTCAGGATCGAAAGACTGTCTCTGCAGCAGCGCTTGATTAAAATATATAATCAGGGATTTTAGCTGGTATAAATGATAGTCCTCGGATATCAGTCCATCCAGGTCTGCTTCTTCGATAGCTCGAAAGAGCTGGTCTGCCTGGGATGTTAGACCATTATCCTGTGTCCATAATGGATTAAAATCGCGTTTCTCATAAAAATTCGATAGGATTGCACGATAATAAATTGGCGGAAATGATCCGGTTGTATCCGCATCCGTCTTTTCGGATCTCAGCCTTTTCATGATGTGCGATTTGAATGTAGGTTGCGAAATATATGCAGCCGAGCCTTGACTCGAATCCGCACCAAGAAAATCCATCCCGAATATCGCGATCCAAACAGTTGCTATAATAAAAGCATGGTATTTTCTTTTCATCATCGTTTGAAAAAGAAACGTTTCAGGAATATAAAAATGACTTGATAGTGTTGGTAATTTCATCCAGGTGATCCGCATCTATCCATTTTACTTGTGAGTCAGAGTTAAACCATGTCAATTGTCGTTTGGCATAGTGTCGTGTGTCTTGTTTCAGCATTTGAAGGGTGTCATCCCAGCACATGCGTCCATCAAAAAAATCCACAATATGTCTGTATCCTATGGATTGAAGGGGTTTTAACTCGGATGAATACCCTCTATTCAGAAGGGATTTGACTTCATCGACCAGCCCATCTTCAACCATCAAATCCACACGATGGTTAATCCGTTCGTATAATAATTCTCTTTGCCGGAAAAGTCCAATTTTTAGGACGTCAAACAGAGGGGGTGCCAACCGGTGCTCCTGGTGACAAGTCGAAATTGGCTGGCCCGTTGTTTCATAAATTTCAAGAGCTCGAACAATCCGGAAAGCGTCGTTGAAATGAATTTTTGCCGCGGCTTTGGGATCACATTCACATAAGCGGTGATAGAGTTCAGCTGTCCCCTTGGTATCCGCTTCTTTTTTCAGATTGAGGCGTATTTCGGAATTCCCGGAACCCGATTCAAATAATCCATGAATCAAAGCGCGAATGTAAAATCCGGTTCCCCCAGCGACCAAAACAGGGATCCCCTGTTCGGCAAGCTTAAAGATGAGATTTTGGCCCATATCCGCATACTGCTGTGCATCAAATGGCTCGTCCGGAGCAACAATATCGATCATGTGGTGCGGGATTCGCGCCTGTTCCAGCGTGGAAGGTTTGGCGGTTCCGATATCCATGTATCTGTAAACCTGCATGGAATCCGCATTGATGATTTCAGCATCCAGCGCGGAGGCGATTTGAATGGCTGCCGTTGTTTTTCCGACACCGGTAGGGCCGCATATTACAGCTATACGGGGAGGAAAATGGATTATCATAACCTTTCAATGCCCCTCAATGATCATTTGTCGGGCCAAATAGACAACATGAATCTGCTTATCAGCAATTTAAGCAAAAGGCAAGACATCCCCCCATAAAGAGGCAGATTCATTGAAAGCAGGGGATGGAGAGGAGGGAAATTTAATGTCAGAAAACGATGATAGCGGCAACTACGGAATAAAATAAATAAAAGGCGGAATTGCCTTAAAGATGGGGGAGAAGTCAGAAAAAATGAAACGGGGGCTGTTCGGTGTAAGGCGCACATTCGCATGGCGCCATTACACCGTCTTTAGGAAAAACGGAACCTAACGGTTAATCCGGTTATTTTTTCTTTTGTTTCTGTTGACCGACGCGGACTTTCTCTTTAGAAGCCGTTTCGGAAAATTTTGCTGCATTGAATGCACAACCAACTTTGATTTTTTTATCATCCACCCAGCGCATCATAAATGCGGGATTGGGATAAACCGAACAGTCGCTATTGGCATTAATTTTTACACAGCCTTCGCAGTGAGGGGTGATGTTTGCCATTGACGCCTTCCTTTCGTTTGAGTCATAATGAAAAAAGGGATTACAGCAATGTGTAACCCCTCTGATAATCGCGTGGCGGGAGCGACGAGGCTCGAACTCGCGACCTCCGGCGTGACAGGCCGGCGCTCTAACCAACTGAGCTACGCCCCCGTTTCTTTGTGAAATTGCCAAACCAAAATCAGCAGAATACAACCGATCTGGTAGGCGGAACAGGGCTTGAACCTGTGGCCCTCGGCTTGTAAGGCCGATGCTCTCCCAGCTGAGCTACCCGCCCTTCTTTTTCAATCACAAAGAGATTGAACTTATACAGAAAGTTACAAAGCGTGTCAAGGAAAAAATCAAACCAGCGGATGGGTCTGATGAGATTCCTGAGATTGCTGGGGGATGATGTCAAAGGCCATATCATTGCCATTAAACAAGGGGGTTCCAGGCTCCAAAATCAATGCATGGGTAAGCACTTCATCCATGTGATCCACTAGAATAAATGTCATTTGCCTGGCGATGGTTTCCGGAATATCTTTTAAGTCCTTCTCATTATCCTTTGGGAGAATGATTTTATTAATTCCTCCCCGATGAGCTGCTAAAATCTTTTCTTTAAGTCCGCCGACTGGAAGAACGCGACCTCGCAGCGTAATTTCACCCGTCATGGCAACATGACGATCAACCGCCCTGCGGGTTAGCGCCGATACAATGGACGTGCACATGGAAATTCCGGCGGATGGGCCGTCTTTAGGGATAGCTCCTTCCGGAATGTGAATGTGAATATCAAATTGTTTGTGAAAATCCCTGTCAATCATCAGATGTTCCGTGCGGGACCGGACAAAACTGATGGCGGCCTGGGCGGATTCTTTCATGACATCTCCCAGTTTGCCGGTAACGATCTGCTCTCCCTTGCCCGGCATGATCAGGGTCTCGATACACAACAATTCTCCGCCAACTTGAGTCCAGGCCATTCCGGTTGCCAGCCCGATCTGATCCTTTTCTTCAATCAGGCCATGGCGATGTTTCGGAGGACCAAGATATTTCTGGACCGAGCGCGAATTGACGGTTATGGCATCGATGGATTTATTTTTTACAAGGTCACGGGCAATCTTACGGCAGATGGAAGCAATCTCCCGCTCAAGGTTTCTCACCCCGGCTTCGCGGGTATAGCGTTGAATCAGGGATAAAATGGCATTCTTCGTAAATTCGACGGTTTTCCCTTCAAGACCATTTTGCTGAATCTGTTTGGCAATTAAAAAATCTCTGGCAATGCGATATTTTTCATATTCGGTATAGCCGGACAATCGAATGATTTCCATTCGGTCCTGAAGGGGAAGCGGAATGTCCGGAAGGGTATTGGCGGTGGTTACAAAAAGGATATCCGACAGATCGTAATCCACATCCAGATAATGGTCATTAAAAGATGAATTTTGCTCAGGATCCAGGACTTCCAACAGTGCAGCAGACGGATCTCCTCTGAAGTCCATGCTCATTTTGTCTACTTCGTCCAGGCAAAAAACCGGATTGTTGACGCCGGCTTTTTTTAAGGACTGAATAATTTTTCCGGGCATGGCCCCGATATAGGTTCTGCGATGACCGCGGATTTCCGCTTCGTCTCTGACTCCTCCCAGGGAAAGGCGAATATATTTCCTGCCGGTTGCCCGGGCAATAGATTTGGCCAGAGAGGTTTTCCCAACGCCCGGCGGGCCGACAAAGCACAATATTGGGCCGCGTATTTTTTTCACAAGGGATTGAACCGCCAGGTACTCCAGAATGCGTTCCTTTGGTTTTTCCAGGCCGTAATGATCCTCGTTCAGGATTTTTTCAGCTTCAACCTGGTCCTCCTGAACTTCGGTCTGGTCAAACCAGGGAAGGCTGGTCATCCAGTCAATGTAGTTTCTAACCACTGTTGCTTCCGCTGACATGGGCGCCATCATCTTCAGTTTCTTGAATTCATGCAGGGCCTTTTCAGTGGCTTCCTTAGACATTTTTTTCTGATGAATATGACTTTCAAGTTCCTTGAGTTCATCTCCGGCGTCTTCATCCGTCCCCATTTCCTTTTTGATGGCGCGCATCTGTTCGTTCAGATAGTAGCTTTTCTGGGTCTTTTCCATTTGTTCCTTGACCCGATTCTTGATCCGCTGGTCCATCTGATAAGCATCTATTTCCATTTTGATCAGGCTCAGTAAAAGCGTCAGGCGCTCGTTCAGGGAGTCTGCTTCCAGCAGAAGTTGCTTGTCCTCAATCTTGAACGAAAAATGAGCAGAGACGGTATCGGATAACTGAGAAAGGCTGGTAATCGCCGATACGGTATTCAGAAGCTCTTTGGAAATATTTTTGGCCACGTCTGCGTATTCGCGAAAGGCGATAACAATCGCTCTTCCCAGTGCCTGGCATTCGGCATCTTCAGCAAAGTCTTCTGTGATGGGTTCAATTTCAACCTGGAAAAAATCTTCCTGGTGTAAAAATCGTTTGATTCGGGCCCTGGATTTGCCCTCAACCAGAGCCTTGACCGTCCCATCGGGAAGGCGAAGCAGCTGCAGCACCTTGCCAATGGTTCCAATGAGACTGATATCGTTTATATCGGGATTTTCTTCACCGATTTTTTTTTGAGTTGCCAGAAAAACGTTTTTCTCATTGTTCATGGCATCTGCCAAAGCCTTGACAGATTTGGATCTGCCGACAAAAAGCGGCGCAACCATGTAAGGAAAAACCACAATATCTCTCAGCGGCAGCAGGGGCAGCAGGATAACCTCTGGTGCTGGGCCATCTTGTCTGAATTTTTTTGTCAAATTAATCATTGTATGGGGAAACCATCATGCCTGTTTTTTTACCGGTTCATAAAGCAATATCGGCGATTCGTTATTGAGGACCACTTCTTCACTGATAACGCATTCTTTAACATCTTCAATAGAAGGAATTTCATACATAATGTTAAGCAGGCAGTTTTCAAGAATAGCCCTCAGTCCTCTTGCACCGGATTTTCGTTTGAGTGCCTCGCTGGCGATGGCTGAAAGCGCGCTGTCGGTCAATCGCAAATTGACCCCTTCCATCTCGAACAGTTTTGCAAACTGTTTGATCAGCGCATTTTTAGGCTCTTTCAGAATTCGAATCAGCGAGCTTTCGGTGAGTTCATCCAGTGTGGCAACCACGGGAAGTCTGCCCAGAAATTCGGGAATCAAACCGAATTTAACCAGATCCTCGGGCCGAACCATTTTCAACAATTCACCCACATTATGATTCGATTTTTCGACAATCTTGGCGCCGAAGCCCATTAAATTGGATCCCAACCGGCGCTGGATTATCTTCTCGAGGCCATTGAATGTTCCCCCGCAGATGAAAAGGATGTTGGAAGTGTCCACCTTTACAAAGTCCTGCTGGGGATGTTTTCTGCCGCCTTTGGGCGGGACGCTTGCTGTCGTTCCCTCGATGATTTTCAGCAGGGCTTGCTGGACCCCCTCGCCGGATACATCGCGGGTAATGGAAGGATTGTCTGATTTAGAAGCAATCTTGTCGATTTCGTCAATGTAGACAATGCCGCGTTTGGCCTTGTCCAGGTCGTAATCCGCATTCTGGAGCAGGGACAAAATGATGTTTTCGACATCTTCTCCCACATATCCGGCTTCTGTCAAACTGGTTGCATCGGCGATGGTAAACGGAACATTTAAAAATCTGGCCAGGGTCTGGGCCAGAAGTGTTTTTCCGCTTCCGGTCGGTCCGATCAGAAGGATATTGCTTTTTTGTATTTCCACATCATTCTGGCTGATTAAAGAATCCAGCCGCTTGTAATGATTGTGGACCGCAACAGCAAGAATTTTTTTGGCCCGATCCTGCTCAATGACATAATCATCCAGCATTTCCTTGATCTGTTTGGGCACCAGGGTTCGCTGTTGGGAAGCGGCGTTTTGCTCGGTTTCTTCTTCAATGATTTCGCTGCACAACTGGATACATTCATCACAGATATAGACGGCGGGGCCGGCAATCAATTTGGCCACTTCTTTTTGGTTTTTTCCGCAGAAAGAACAGAAGAGATTGTCCGTCGTATCATCTTTTTTTGCCATGTTTATACCTCCGTTTTGGCCAGTTGATCCAAATCGTCCCTATTGGCGATGACATGATCAATAATTCCGTATTCTTTGGATTCTTGGCCGGACATGAAAAAGTCACGATCCGTATCTTTCTGAATTTGTTCCAGATCTCTTCCAGTATGGTAAGCCAGAATTTCGTTTAAATTGTCCTTCATTCGAAGGATTTCCTTTGCTTGAATGGCGATATCCGATGCCTGTCCCTGAGATCCGCCCATCGGCTGGTGAATCATGATCCTGGAATTCGGGAGCGAGTAGCGTTTGGTTTTTGTTCCAGCGGCCAGCAGCAAAGCCCCCATGCTGGCTGCTTGGCCAATGCATACGGTTGTGATGTCCGGCTTGATATACTGCATGGTATCATATACAGCAAGCCCGGCCGTAACAGACCCTCCCGGGGAATTGATATAGAAGTTAATCTCTTTCCCAGGATCTTCCGATTCCAGAAAGAGCAGTTGCGCGATCAGCAGATTGGCAACCTCATCGTTAATGGGAGTTCCTAGAAAAATAATCCTGTCTTTCAGAAGCCGTGAATAAATGTCGTATGCACGCTCTCCCCGGCTGCTCTGTTCAATGACCATGGGTATTAATGGCACTGAAATTCTCCTTATGATGACAACATGGAAAATGTTATCTGAAGTTGGACCCTGAAGAAGTCCATCAAGTAATCGATTGATTCGCCGCTACGATCCCCATGATAACGAGGCCATCACCGCCTTTGGTTATTGGCTCCGAGGGGTTATGACGAATCAACCTCGATAGTAAATCGGGAATCCGTTGCCGGCGGCCTCCGAAATGCATTCGCTTTAATAAAATTAAAGCAATTATCGTACCAAAAATCATTTTTCAGGTGAAGAGTCTGGCTGATCTTCCAAAACGGGTTCAATCTCTTCAACCGTGTTGTTATCAATGATAAGCTTGATCGCCTGTTTTTCAAGGAGCGTATGTTTGAAAAAGCCCAGGTCATCGGGATGCTGGTCATAATACGATTTTATTTCTTCAACCGGTCTGCCATAAGAGGCCGCCATGTCCTGTAATGCATTTGTCAGTTCCGTATCGGAAAGTGTCAATTTTTCTTGAGAAATGATTTTCCCAAGAATCAGGTGTCTTCGGACCTGTTTTTCGGCAGTATCACGATATGTTGCGGCCAGTGATTCATGGGTCATGCCAAGGGATTCCATCTTGACCTGCTGATGTTCAAATGATCGTTCAATCTCCCGAATAATTCCAGCAAGTTCCCAGTCTATCAAGGTGTCGGGAACTTCAAATGGCGCTTTTTTAATCAACGCTGAAAATATCTGTTCATTGATTTCCTGCTCGGCACGTTTGTTGTAGCCTTGCAGCAGGTTGCCTTGTATGGCTGTTTTTACCTCTTCAATCGTTTTAAAGGATCCGAGCCTTTTGGCAAAGTCGTCGTTGATTTCCGGAAGAAACTCTTCACGGATTTCATGAATGTGAACATGAAATGTCGTTTCCTGACCAGCAAGATCGGCATTATGATAGTCTTCGGGGAATTTGATCGAAAAATCTTTGTGATCGCCTGGCATCATTCCAACGATTTGCGCATCAAAATCCTTGGAAATTTTTGACGTTCCGATTTTTAAAGTCATGTTTTCTGTTTTTTGAAGGTCTGGATGAGGGGCGCCGTCTCTAAACCCTTCATAATCCAGAATGACAAAGTCGCCTTCCTGGGAAGCGCGGACGGGTTCAACCGGTTTGCGTTCTGAAAGATTTTTCTGGAGCATTTTCAGCTGGGCTTCAAGCTCGTCATCAGAAGGTTTATAAAGCGATTTTTTTAAGGTGAGACCCTTAAAATCGATATTGGGAATTTCCGGATTAATCTCAACGGTCGCGCTGTACCGATAAGCACTCTCGGAGCTGAGCTCCGGCGGGTCAATATCCGGATGCCGTAACGGACTTAAGCCGGTTTTGGTAATGGCTTCCGCAAAAGAATTCTTGATCAGCCGGGAGGTTACATCTTCATAAACATCTTTTTTATAAAGCCGTTCCAGAACCGATCTTGGGGCTTTTCCCGGACGAAACCCTTTAACCTTGGCAGTTTTATTCAATTCTTTATAGGCACTCTCAATTTCGTCAACCACCTCATTCTGAGGGATTTCAATATGAAGTACTTTTTTTACAGTGCTGGTGTCTTCTACCGTAAATTCCATAAGATTGTTTCCATTTCCCTTTAAGCAGTATCGACGGATTTTAGATCCGTCCGTGTGGCAAAAAAACAGTTTATAAAAAATGTATAATTTCTTGAAAATTGTGGATTTCGGTCATCACGAGCCCAGGCAGCTCCGTCTCTGCCCCGGCCTGGATAGCTTTTGCATTGTTAACAGAGGTGGACGGGGAATTGAGTATGCTGGTGCGAGAGGGGAGATTTGAACTCCCATTCTGTTTCCAGAGCTGGATCCTAAGTCCAGTGCGTCTGCCAGTTCCGCCACTCTCGCCTATGGGTTAAACAGCCAGATTCATTACAGGAATGAATAAGCTGAAACCAAGCTGTCATTCATACGAATGAATTCATCACAGTAAAACCTATTTAGAATAAACCAAAATGCAAACCATGTCAAGTACAATTGAAAAACGTCTTGTAATGTCAATATGTTCGAATGATTTATGCCATTACCGCTTGCCTTGACAAAAGGGCAGGGAAACTGTTCATTTGAGGCTGTTAAGTGTTAAGTTAACGTCTTCGAACCCTGAGGGTCATATATTTTGATACTTCAAATAACGGCGACTGTTTGTCGAAAACGGTGAACCGGGGTGAAGCCACCCTCTTTGATGCATCGATCGAGCGCGTCTCAAAAAACAGTGCCCGGGCAGTTTATATCTTGCCTGATCCCGGAAACCATGATAAATATAAAAAATTAGATCTAAACGGGGCGTGGCGCAGCCTGGTAGCGCACCTGCTTTGGGAGCAGGGAGTCGGAGGTTCAAATCCTCTCGCCCCGACCAAATTCAGTATAATGATGTTTTTCCTGGCAGGAGTTGTGAACTCTCCATGTGATATGCGAGTCAACTCATTACACGAATCTACCTGGATAATAGTCTTTTGAAAAAAACATCCGTTTCCGGGTCTAAGGAAGTATTAAAAGCCCGTTTCTATGTTCAGGGAAGCGGGTTTTTTGTACAGGGATTATTAAAACAAGGATTTGTCGGAGATGACTCAGCAATGGCGGGGTGATTTTTAAGGTTGCGGTCCGGAAAACATAACACGCTTGCAGTGCTTTATCACGGGGTTCAAGTTCAGGTGTCGGTTATTCAGGCGTTTACGGTTTTGGATTTCACCAAATACTTAGCCCCGCAGGTCCCGCATTGAATTTCTACAGACCACTGATCGTTTGACACCTCAGGCAGATCAATTAGGGACAGGCATCTGGGACATTTTGTGGTTGTTTTCTTTTTGATTGCTGGTTCCGCCGCAATCGGCTGTTCATCGAATGTTCTTCCAACAGGCTGCGGCTCCGGATCATGAGGCAGGACGGATCCTGCGGATTTTTTTATCACTGACTGGAATTCAACAGGACCTGGGGAAATATCTGCTTTTTCAGGGTGAATCAAATCCATAATGGCTTTACGGATCCGTTCGCTGTCATCCATGCCCCTCAGAGACCTGAACCTGCCTAAGTCTTCTTTGGAAAGCGTTAGCTTTACATCAACCGTATTGGAATTGAGTAACGCCGCTTGAAGATTTCCCAGAGTGGAAGCAATGGCAGCCATCCGATTTGTCACCTCCAGAAGCTGCGTTTGCAATTCGCTGATCAGGTTAATGGCCGGAAGATTTTTACCTTCGTAAGATACTTTTGCATCTGTCAAATCGATCATGCTCATGCCGTTTCTCGCATGCTCAGTTCCTTCTTGATCAGTAATGATGAATCAATTCTTAACTATTTAACTTTATCGGGCAGAAGGCACCAGAACTCAACATTCCCGGAACAGTCAAGGGATGGAATAGCTCTCTTTGAGCTATTGATCTTACTACACAATTTAGAAGATATATATAGTTTTTCCCATTGTCTATCAAGTTTTTCAAATATGGACAATTTCCCTCACATCGTCACCACATATAAAATAATACCGGGGATATAGCGAGGATAGATATCCGCTATTCTTCTTGACACATAAATCGCTTTTTATTATTCTCTCCCGAGAAAAGATGGAGTACTTTTAACATTTGCCGTGAGGGTCACCGGTGCCGTTTAATGCCATTCCAGCAGAAGACTTTCTAAACAGGGAACCCGAACTTAATTATCTGAAGGGTCTGCCTAAATTAAAGGAGAACGCCCTGGGTGGTGATGTGTTCCTAGAAGGTGCAAGGGGAATGGGCAAGACAGAACTCCTCAAACAACTTTATCGCAATCTTTTCTGGGAAAACAATGTTGTTCCGTTTTACTATTCTTTCAAAACTGCGAACCTTAAGGGGGCATATTTTGCAAAGGACTATTTCACCAGGTTTGTCAGGCAATATATCTCCTTTGTTAAAAAAGAGCCTTCCATCGCAGATAACGTGGCTAAGCCGCTTCAGCGTCTCATGCCGGCGATATCGTCGCTTGGCCTGTACTGGCTGATCGACTACATCGAAGACTTTCAGGAACACGTAAGCAAAAATGATTTTTACTGGCAGCTCGTCGCTGCCATTTCAGCCCCGGTCGTTGCCTCACGAAAAACCAGAAAGCCGGTTATTGTGATGCTGGATGACTTTGATGCGGCTGCACGCCTTTACGATGCCAGTCTCGGCGATGCGCACGGTCTTATAAGCCTTTTCGGTGAATCGATGGGAAACCGCCGCTGCCCGCATGTCATTACCGGCTCGGCGGGAGCGCTTGAGTCTATTTTTACAGACCATTCACTCATCGGGATGACAGAGCAGATGCGGCTTGGTCCGCTTCCGAAAGATCTGGCCGTTGCGCTTTTCAGGGCTCACCTCACAAATCTGAAGATAGCCAGCGCGCCGGGTTTGCAGTTTGAATTTCTGGATATATTGAGGGGGAACCCGCTATACATAAGGAACATTGCAAAAGCTGCCTGGAAAATGCAGAAGAAGGAACTCAATGAAAAGGATCTGATAGAGTGTTATAGTTTTGAAGTTTCCAAAGGTGAGACCGCTTTTTATTGTTCCTCTGTATTCAGCAGTTATGCTAAGAACCCGGTAAAGAGAAAGGCGATGCTTAAACTCCTCATGTATGCGTTTGAAAATGGGAGAATTGAAGACAGCAAAAGGCTTTCAATGGTATCTGGATTGGGCGAGGCCGAAACAGAAACGATCCTCGGCACAATGGAGAACTCTGGGATAATCCGGGACAAGGACGCAGTCTTCCAGGATTTCATACGTTGTCTCTTCATGATGGAAATAGAGGGCAGAAACGCCAATGATGCAAGGGAAAAGATAGAAGCGAAATACAAATCGGAAAGAGAAGAATCGTGTTTCGAGCTTGTGATCCCGATGAATTACAATGCTGAACTCGTGGTTGCAAAGGCTGTTGAACAGATTGGCAAAAACATTAACCTCGACTCAGAATTCCTGAATTTTTTACAGTTGGCGCTGATCGAGGTCTGCATCAATGCAATCGAACACAGCGGGAGTTATGAAAAAAAGGTCTTCCTTAAATTCATCACCAAGCCAGACAAACTCGAGATCATCATAGAGAACTCCGGCAGGCCTTTCTCTCTCGAGTCGCTAAAGGAAGTCCCCGTGGAAGAGAAGTTGCGGATAGGCATGAAGAGGGGCTGGGGGTATAAGCTTTTTCATAAGATTATGGACAGTGTGAAGGTGGAGAGGGTAAACGACAGGACGAGGGTGATCCTGACAAAAGACATAAAGGTCAAAGAGGTACTTCAATGAAATCGGTTCAATTCAGCGTAGCTTCAAGGCTCGAAGGAGACGCTGCAATTATTTACCCCAAGGGATACCTGAACAATCTCTCGGGCGAAAGTCTTGTCATTGAATGCGGCATATACATCGGCAAGGGTATTACGAAAATTGTGGTGAATTTCAGCGAAACAGACTTAATCAATTCTATAGGTATATCCATGCTTTTGCAGGTCATAGAAGATCTAAAGAACATCAAGGGCACGATTTGCTGTACGAATATGTCCAAGTTCCTTCGTGATACCTTCGAGATGCTTGGCCTGATGCAGCATATGCTGGTTTTCCCAGTCGAAAGTGATGCATTAAACTACCTTAAAACTCGAAAATTATGAGGATGAAACTAGAAAAAGCGCTGTATAACATATCCGCCCTGGCAGACCTAGGACAGGCAATAACCTCTGAAAACGATTTCCATGAAAAGATTCAGTCAGTGCTTTATGTAATCACTGGTACATTTCTGGCGAATAAGGGCGCGATCCTTTTTTATGACAAATCGACAAACAAGCTGAATACCTTAATACAAAAGGGTTTTGTCCCGGCTGACCTGGACCGTCTCAATCCGGAAGAACTGATGTCGCTCGGCAGAAACGAGTCTTGCCTCATCGGAGGCGATGCAGTCATGTCAATTGCCGGAGCTGAGATACTGGCTCCCATGTGGGTAAGGGACGAATTTATTGGCGCTTTACTTCTAAGCGGCAAGTTAACCGTCGGCACTTATACACCGGAAGACCTTGAACTTCTCAACGTCATCTCAAACCAGATAGCAATCGCTCTGAACAACCACTCCCTTTTCATGGACCTTTCGGACAAGCTCGAAGATAACCGGAGGCTCTATAAAGAGATGAGGCACATCTACCACGGCACACTCCAGGCCTTTGCTGCAGCGATTGATGCGAAAGACGCGTATACGAAAAACCACTCCCATAGGGTCGCGAAGTATTCCGTCGCTATTGCACGGGAACTCGGATGGAACGAGCACGAGATAGAAGGCATGTACGTAGCGGGGTACCTACACGATGTCGGCAAGTTGGCGATAAGTAACTCTCTGTTGAACAAGGTAGCACCCTTTACTCCGGAGGAACGTGCAGAAATAAGAAAACACTCGACACTGTCCCATAATATCACAGCAAAGATAAAGTTTCCGTGGAAGAACGTTGAGGATATGGTCTGGCACCACCACGAACGTCTCGACGGGCACGGGTATCCTGATGCGCTCGCACAGGAATCCCTGAGCGATGGGGTCAGGATACTCACACTTGCCGATTCTTTCGACGCGATGACTTCCCAGAGGCCATACAGGGAAAAGATGGACGTACAGTCTGCGATTGGTGAATTAAGAAAAAACCTGGAAAGTCAGTTTGATAATAAGGTTATGCTCGTATTCTGTAAGGTTCTGGCCAAGGAAATCAAAGGTGAACTGCCGGAACCGGAGATACTGCCCCACCTTGACAGGGACTCGGACCTCTCTATCATTTCCGACCTGTTAGAAGGCATAATAGCGGAACTCTCTATGCTTTAAGGGAATTATAGCTGGATGACAATAACGGTTACGTCGTCACTCCCGCCTTTCCTGATTGCTGCTTGCACCAATTCGTCGCAAGTTGTCTGTGGTGAGGAATTGGTGGTAAGTATTTCCTGGATTTCATTATCTGTTACCAGATCATGAAGACCATCTGTACAGAGAAGAAACACGTCCCCACGCTGTACATTCTCCACCCTGGTAAATACTTCAGCCAAATCATCATAGCCCCCTAAGTATTGTGTCAATATATAACCGTAGTAAAGACTGTTTTCATGCTCCGGTCGGATTTTACCTGTGTCGATTAATGCCTGATTTTTTGTATGATCAACTGTCATTCTTTCACATAAATTTTTTCTGCATCGATAGATCCGACTATCCCCAATATGTGCAATGAGTGCTTTGTTATCTGTAAGCACTAAAGCAGATAGGGTCGTCCCCATCGTGCGCAATTCTTTCTTTTCCCTTGCGGCATTGATAATTTGATCATGCGCTGACCAAATCGACTTCTCCAGTTTCCGTATTTTCAATTCACTATCATCCACATTAGTCTGAAATATCACATCATCAAGATAGTATGCCGAAATGGCTTCTTCGCAGGCCATCTTGCTCGCTATTTCCCCTGCCGCATGTCCCCCCATGCCGTCAGCAACCACAAAAAACATACCATACTTTTGCAGATCGTAATGATTACAATGTTGGTCAACAATTAATAAACTATCCTCGTTGTTACGCCTTTGCAGACCGACATCCGACTTTTCACAATGCCTGACGTTTTCGAACATAAATAGCTTCATCCTCGTTGTTGGCCCCCAATTTATTCTGATTATTGCGATTTTTGGGAGGGGCTGATTATTTGGTATCCGATTGATACTACTTCATATATTAATCTTTAATGCATCTCAATTTTATGATCGTGATTTTACAAGTGTGTATAAAGTTTCAAATACAGGCGGTTTTTTCAGTTTAAGAGGTTTCTGTTCCTCCTGTCCCGTATTCCAAGTGCTACTATATCAATTCGTTGCTGATCTTAAAACTATCCCCGTTCTGGATTTTTAGTCAACAATAATATTTTCTGACGTAAAAGTTTTGTTGATATCAAGGCTCAAAAATTACCATGGGCTACTCCATGATCGGTGCACCTGGTACACCTGGGGGCACTGACACCAGCAGAAAGAAAAAGCATTCTTTTCCTGGCCGAGGGGCCTATGCTTTTTGTTTCCGGAGAGAATCGAAAGGCCGGGGGGGCGTTACTCATGGGAACCAGGGGGCCAGAACCTTGGGTGTTGACTGTCAACGATAGCATTGATAAAAAGATAAACGCGACGTGGCAAGATGTCGTGAATAAAAAACACGGGGCAGATACGGGGCAAACTGTACATTTTAGACACAAGCGAAAAAAGCTAAAATCATTTTCGCTGTAAGTTTCTGTTTTAATTGGTGGGCCGTATTGGAATCGAACCAATAACCTACTGATTAAGAGTCTGTTTTATGCCATTTTCACCCTCTTTCATATCCCATCATTTTTCATATTAAACTAATTGACATTACACAATAAAACATTTATTCTAACCATCACATAGAATCACTTGAAAACACCTTGCTACAGCCTAAAAAGCTGGATAAATGCTGGATAGAATTTGATGATTTAGTGTAACGCTGGATAAATTCAAAAAACGCTGGATAGGTGAAAAATGGGGTGGAAAAAAGCAAGCCGGGGGATCAGGTTCAAGGAACATCCTGAACGGAAAAACGGGATTAAGCCGGACAGGTATTTTTCAATTTATTTCAGGACAAGCGGAAAGCAGATCGAGCAAGGGTTAGGTTGGGGAACGGAGGGAATGACGGTTGAAAAAGCCATGTCAATCCTGAACGAGCTTAAAAATAATCAGCGACAAGGAACAGGGCCGGTTACGCTTCAGGAAAAAAGAGAACTGGAACAAGTACGCAAGGAAAACGAGCAGATCAAGGCCGAACAGTTTGAAAAAGAAAACATGACATTTTCCAGCCTGTTTGAAATTTACCTGAAACAACAGCAGGCAGATGGAAAAAAATCATGGAAAGAAGAACAGCGACTTTTCAAAAACTGGATTCAGCCTGTCATTGGAAAATTACCGTTGCTTGACATTGCGCCGATTCATTTAGAGCGGATCAAGTTAAACATGGGCAAGAAGGAACTTTCAGCACGTACAATTCATTATTGTCTTGCCGTTTGCAGGCAGGTTTTCAACTATGGCCGGAAACAAGATCATTTTCACGGTGACAATCCGGTCAGCAAGGTGAAAAAACCCGTTGCCGATAACCGTCGGATGAGGTTCTTGTCTCATGAGGAAGCGCAAATGTTACTTGATGAAATCAAGATTCATTCTGTTTTGACATACCGGATAACACTAATCAGCCTTCATTGTGGCTTACGTTTCGGGGAAATCGCAGGGTTGACTTGGCAAGATTTGAATTTCCAGAATGATACCATTTTAATCCGAAACCCGAAAAACGGACAAACACGGGCTACCTTTATGTCAGAAGCCGTCAAGGCAATGTTTCTTGAAATGGAACCAGGCAAGGCCGGTGGCTTTGTCTTCCGGAACAGCGGGGAAAATGATCGAATGAGCCAAATTCCTGACTCATTCATGAAGGCCGTCAATAAACTCAAACTGAATGATTCAATCGAAGATTCAAGATTGAAAGTGGTTTTTCATACATGCCGCCATTCATTCGCTTCATGGTTGGTTGCCGATGGTACGGACTTATTCACGGTACGCGAATTGATGGGCCACAAGTCAATTGCGATGACGGCAAGATATAGCCACCTATCGCCGGACACGCTACGAAAAGCCTTCCTCTCATTGGAATCGGCGAGGAGCCAGGGCAAAGTCATTTCAATAAGCCGGGCCGGGTGACATCATAGTAATTGACAATACATAAAAAAGGTATACCATCATGACATGGCAAGTGACCCTATCAACCAGGGCTGAAAAGCAGATCGCGCGGTTATCTGTGAACGTCAAAAACCGACTGTTTTATCTTCTGGCAGAGATTGAACAGTCCGGGCCTGTTCGGGGAAACTGGCCGAATTATGGAAAGCTTGACGATACCCGGCACCATTGCCATATCAGGAAAGGCAAACCCTGTTTTGTTGCCGTTTGGGAAGTCACTGACAAAAAGATAAATCTGGTTGAGGTGAAATATGTTGGAACACACGAAAAAGCACCCTATTGACGTTACGCTGTCCTTTACCGGGCCGGACGACATGAAACATAAGGCCGTTGAACTGATGCAGTCCATAGGCTTTGTAGATAATCAAGGCGGCATTCCTTGGCGGCTGGCATTCCCTGAGTTTGCAGGCAATGAAAAGGGAACCATTCTAAAGGGTGCACGGTTACGGGAAGAATTGACACAAAAGCAGTTATCCGAAAAAACCGGGATACCACAACGGCACATTTCCGAAATGGAAACCGGCAAGCGGCAAGTAGGAAGGAAGCGGGCGGAAATTCTGGCTGATGCGCTGAATGTTTCGGATTACCGAATTTTTCTTTGAATCCGGGAGAGGGATACCATGACAAGTACTTACGAACAGGATTTTTACCAGTGGACACAGGAACAGGCTGAATTATTGAAAGCCGGGGCGCTGTCTCAACTCGATGTTGAAAATCTGATTGAGGAAATAGAAAGCATGGGGAAAAGCCAGAAGCGGGCGCTGTTAAGCCGGATGACAGTGTTACTGATGCACCTTCTAAAGTGGGATTATCAACCGGATCGACGTTCAGGGAGTTGGAAAAGCACCATAATTACCCAAAGAAAAGAAATAAAACGTCTTTTAAAAGATAATCCTGGATTGAAAAGCATTATCACTGAGATGCTGAATGAAACTTATTTGGATGCTGCTGAAATTGCATCTGCTGAAACCGAACTACCAGAATCCACATTTCCGGAAACCTGTCCCTATACCGTCGAACATCTCATGGGGGAATAATCTCACAGTTTGGGGATAGTCCTGGCGTGGGACGAATCGAATGCAGCAACAAAAATTCGCCAAGGTAATCCGTTGCGCAAAAAAGAAACCGCTGAACAGCTTTCACGGACTGCCGAGCGATCCGGAAAAAACCGTGAAATCTGAGAACAATAGTTACCCTGACACGGTAGGGGTCGTTGGTTCAAACCCAATCGTGCCTACCAAACAAATCGAGGGGTTATGACGAAAGTCATAACCCCTTTTGATTTTTAATTGGTAACCTACTAGGTTACCAAGATTCCGTGACCACTACCTTTTTGGGCTGTTCCGGCTCCTGAATCCAATATTTTCAATCAGAGCATCGGTGATATTTTTCCGGTTGATTCTCCCGTCCCCCTGGTGGACGTACTTCGAAACCAGTTTGCCGGTCCGTCTAAAGAAATGATAAACACCATTCTTGTGGCTCAGACTCAAGTTAACGATGGATTCCTCGCTGTTCGGCAATGGTAATCTGAATGCTGTGAAGAGTCTTCGACAGTAGTCAACTTGCTGGCCAGTGAATGGGATGAAAACCTCATGCCTATAACCACCGTTACATTTATAGGTTGGAATTCCGTTGACCTGGGTAAAATGTCTCTTGATAAGGCGGCTTATTGATAATATTACCAACACAAATAAACAAGTAAAGGTGGTTTTATCATTATGGCCAAAGATACGAATAGCCATGGTTCCCGTTTCGACAGGGCGATTGCCGACTTCAAGAACCACGGCGGAATCCTCCGAACGGCTCAGGCGCTTCGTTCGGGTATCAACCCTGACATGCTTCTTCACCATTGGGACTCCCGGTGTGCTGGAGATGGTGACGGCCGCAAGGATCACGGAGGATGCCGAAAACGAAGAAGCTGCCATTTTTTTAGGCTGGGAAAGAGTTAAAGCTGAGGGTGAATCGGTAGGTAAGGGAAATTTTGGCACTTTTTTATATTATTTTTTCGAATTCGGAACAATATTGGCGGTCTCAGTGGCCTCATCGTAAACAATAAAAATATCCCCTCGTTTCAACTGCCGAACGACCATTTCGACGTTTTCCTCTAAACTGCCATCCGTGTAGCCGGTATCGGTGCCGTCCCGGGTTACGAACTCCTCTATAAGTCCCTGTAAGGCTGTCTGACTCAATCTGTCATGTGGGATGATGATACCCATTTGATGAATTTCCGCGATCCTTGTTCAATCTCAAATCAAAAGTTTACTTTATATCAACGCACCGAATCCCATCCGGCCGCCATGCCGGCGAAATCACGTGACTGCCTTTTTCCTCGGTATCAATAAGGCTGGCAAAGGTTACGGTATCTTCTCCATAACGATTATTCACTGCATCCATGGCCTTCACCATGAGCGCCTTTCTGCGTTCCTGCGGAAACAAGGGCAATTGCGCCACCTGATGATGCTGTAAATTGGTCAACCGGACCCCGAGGAGCCTTACCGGCTGTTGGAGCTCAACCGTATCCAGAATATCGACCGCCGCTTTATAAATATCATCGCTCAGGTTGATGGGATTTGTCTGAGTCTGCTGCTTGCCGATACTGGAATAAAAATCGGCATACCGGATATATAGATTCACGGTTTTACCGGAAACACCATATCGCCTGGCACGCCTGCCGACCATTTCAGACAACTGCAGCAGGTACTTGAGAATATCCTGGCGTCTTGAAACATCCCGGCTCAGCGTCATGGAGTGTCCGACGGATTTGACCCTGTCCTGATCACTGGCCGGAACTACCGGGCTATGGTCAATACCCAGTCCCATATCATGCAGATGCTGTCCGGTGATACCGAACTTTCTTTTCAGAATATCCACCGGAAACCGTCCCAGTTCCCCGATTGTTTTAATCCCCAGAAGATTCAAATGGCGATTCATGCGGGAACCGACACCGCAAAGATCCTTGATGGGCAGGGGATCAATTATTTGAGATACTTCTTCCGGACGAATGATTGTAAGTCCATCCGGTTTTTTCATATCACTGGCAAGCTTGGCAAGAAGTTTGTTGGGACCTATGCCGACTGAGCAGGTCAAGCCAAAGCACTGCTTTATCCGGGCCTTCAGCAGGTATACAATGCGCTCTGGGGTGCCAAATATTTTAAGGGAATGCGTGACATCAAGAAATGCCTCGTCGATGCTGAACACTTCCACCAGCGGGGTGTAATCCAGCATCATGTGGAAAATCCGGGTTGAGGTATAGGTGTATTTGCGATTGTCTCCAACGACAAGAATGATCTGGGGGCACTGGCGCTTTGCTTCCCAGATGGCCATGCCTGTCTTGACGCCGAATTTTCTGGCCTCGTAGGAGGCGGTCGTGATCACCGTTCTGCCGTTGGAACCAATGACCGCAATCGGTTTTCCCCGTAGCGCCGGATTTGCCTGCTGCTCGACACTGGCAAAAAAAGCATTCATGTCAAGATGAAGAATAATCCGGTCGTTCATGATATCATTCCGTCTGCTGGGAATCCAGGGTCCAGATCTGGTCAAGCGGGTTGAAAATGAGCTCATACAGCATATCGTCAAATTATATGTCATTTGATGGCATATCAGAAGAGATTGGTCAAGATGATGAGATAGAAGTTGGGAACACTGAAATCTAAGAGACGATTTTTCAGCTGACGAGAAAATGGTTCATGGGGCTAAATGTACTGGACCACATCATGACAGGCAATGGATCTCACTCGATAGAGAACAAAGAACACATGGGATATAAATAGTAAAACCCTGTCATCCTCTGGAGCGAATGACAGGGGGCAAACACAAAAAAGATACCTATTGGGCATCAGTTACCCATAAAATACTAAAAATAGCTTGTCAAGATAAGATCGCTGAATTCTCGCTGAAAGAGTAATTGAATTTTCGAGTGATTGCTTTTTTAAGGCTGGAGCGCAATCCGTTTTCCATAGCCAGAATTCCTTTCGCTCCCAGAACTGGTTGAGAAAAGATCAGAGATTCAAATGTGCTGAAACGAGTCAGAGGGTAACGTACAGTGATAATTCCCCCGACAATTCAAATTGGGAGAATTATCATAATTGCAGGAAAAAGAGCATTTTCAACGTTTAGATTGATCGAACTGGGCAGGAAGGGGTTCCGCCGCGAGGACCCGATCCATCTTGGGGGCCTGTGCCTTGGCCCTTATTACTGCCATTTCCTTTTCCTGAAATAATAATGCCGTCAATTGGCGTATCCGAGATAAGTCTGGTACATGTGCCTTGTTTTCTGCCGTTGCCCGATCCATCTTTGGGTCCGCTTCCGCCGTTACCCGTGCCATCACCGGGGCCATTTCCTTTGCCAAAAATGGTTGTATCTTGAACCAAGAGATTATCGACTGCTATCGAAGAATTTGCCGCCAAAAATACCGCAACCCCTACTGCCAGACATACAGCCAATAACACGTTAAACTTTTTCATTTTGTCCGTTCCTTTCTTAAAAAAACGTCAAATAATTAAATGGTCTAAAACGATTGTCGGCGCGCGCTTTTGTCATAATAACGTTTGCGGTGTAAAAAGGTTACAAGATATTTCATACCGTGGCTATTTTGGTCCACCGCCACCGCCACCACCACCGCCACCGCCA
>Ga0268283_1000425_pt1 | contig 29231 bp, 28 predicted proteins | sample saktaG_13_FD_190140 | JGI IMG/M metagenome (GOLD analysis project Ga0268283, IMG submission 190140) | Saline water microbial communities from Sakinaw Lake, British Columbia, Canada - sak_2013_06_06_36m | ecosystem: Environmental > Aquatic > Non-marine Saline and Alkaline > Saline ... | reverse complement strand
CTAAACAACTACTTGCAGAAGGCAATATTGTATTGGTTGATACTCGTGAAGAGAGCGAATATGCAGAGGGACATATTGATAATGCATTGTTGCTACCTCGTGGTGTTTTGGAATTTAAAATTGGCAACAGTCCTGAATTATCTGACAAATCCAAAGCAGTATTGATTTATTGCCGTACTGGCGGTCGCTCTGCATTGGCAGCACATACCCTGCAGCAATTGGGTTATAAAAATGTACTGTCTATGGCTGGTGGCTTTGATGCTTGGCAAAAAGCATGAGTGTAAAAATGCAAGGTATTAGTTAAACTGGAACGGGTTGCAGAATATAATTTTGTTTATTGCAATCTTCAATAAATAATTAAAATAATAACTGGAGGAAATTATGGCACAACATCATACTATCTTGATTGTCGGTGGCGGTGCAGCGGGAGTGTCCGTCGCTAATAATATGCGTCGTCAAAACGCCAATATTGATATTTCAATTATTGAGCCATCAGACAAGCATTATTACCAGCCAGGCTTTACCATTATTGGTGGCGGTGCTTATACATTAAAAGAAACCACGCGTAATGAAGCAGATTTAATACATCCATCGGTTACCTGGATAAAAGATTACGCAGAAACTTTTCAGCCAGATGAAAACACGATAACTTTACGTTCGGGTGAAACCATTAGTTATGATTATCTAGTTGTCTGTCCGGGTCTTCAGTTAGATTGGAACAAAGTTGCCGGCTTAAAGGAAACCCTGGGTAAAAATAATGTCTGTAGTAATTATTCACCAGATACCGTTGAATATACTTGGGAATGCATTAAAAATATCGAATCGGGAACAGCACTTTTTACCCAACCACCCATGCCTATCAAGTGCGCCGGTGCGCCACAAAAAATAATGTATTTGGCTGCAGACCGGTTTCGTAAAAAAGGTCTTTTAGAAAAAATTAACGTTGAATTTTTTAATGCCGGACCTGCCATATTTGGCATTCCTTTTTTTGCAAAAGCCTTAAATAAAATAGTAGCGGGTTATGGAATAAAAACCAATTTCAATCAAAATCTTGTTGCTATTGATGGTCCGGCTAAAACTGCCACGTTCGAAATCACAGACACTGAAGGTAACAAACAGCAAGTCGTTAAAGCTTTTGACATGATCCATGTAACACCACCACAAAGTGCACCTGATTTTATTAAAAATAGTCCTTTAGCCAATGCTGCCGGATGGGTAGATGTCCATGAAAATACCCTTCAACATACTAAATTTCCAAATATATTTAGTTTAGGTGATGCAACGTCAACGCCAAATGCCAAAACTGCAGCGGCAGTCAGAAAACAGGTGCCTATATTGGTCGATAATATTTTTCATCTTATTGAAGGTAAAGCACTACAAGAAAAGTATGACGGTTACGGTTCATGTCCGTTAACGACATCGCTAAGTACCGTGATTTTAGCGGAGTTTTCCTACGGTGGTAAGATAACACCTTCTTTTCCCATGCTCGATCCAAGAAAAAGTTTGTTTATTTGGTGGATAGGTAAAAAAATAGGTTTTCCATGGATGTACTGGCATTTAATGCTTAAAGGTTATCGTATCGATATACCGCATTTAGAATCTTATGCTAAACGCTTCCTAAAAGAAGAATAAATTACCTAATGTAAAGAGGACGATTCAAGGTGCCGACGCTTTTTCACCTTGAATTTTCGCAACTCTGTTGATACTTTCCCGGGGTATGCCCCATCAACCTTTTATAGCATACAGTTGATGACTTTTTTAACACGCGCAAGCTAAAAAGGTTAAGACTGCAATGAGCGGATTAAAATCTCATATGTTACGATTAATAAGATTCTTTCCCATTACAGAATGGCTTAAGACCTATACTCGGAATGAATTTAACAGTGATTTGTTCGCTGGCATTATCACCGCTATCTTACTTGTTCCACAAGGCATTGCTTATGCAATTCTAGCTGGCTTGCCACCTCAGCTAGGACTTTATGCAAGTATTCTTCCACCGCTATTTTATGCTTTTTTAGGTACTAGCCGAACTTTATCAGTCGGGCCGGTTTCAATTGCCGCCATCATGATTGCCAGTATTTTAAACTCGCCTGAGATTAGTGCCTTGGGAGATCCGGTCCAAAGTGCATTAATGTTGTCGGCAGAATCGGGATTGATCATGTTGCTGATGGCTATCCTACGAATGGGCGGGTTGGTTAATTTTATCAGTCATCCGGTACTTACCGGCTTTACCAGCGGCGCCTCACTTTTAATTATCGGCAGTCAATTACCTCAATTACTGGGTTTAAAAAGCCCAAGTTGTGGTTTCGATTTCGATTGTTACAGGGATTATCTACTGGGCTATAACTTGGCTACATTACTGGTTGGCATATCAGCATTAACTCTATTGATAGCTTTTGGCAAGCCACTTATTGCAGTGCTAAAAAAAGCCGGTTGTAAACTTTCCTTAGTGACGGCAATCAGTAAGTGCGGGCCCTTATTGACAGTGCTTTTAGCAACTCTTGTGGTGAGTTATTTTGGTTTAACCACTCAAAATAATGTCGCAGTTGTCGGTAAAGTACCGACTGGCTTTCCTGCGTTAAGTCTGGATTTTATTAGTCTTGAAAAATGGCGTTTATTACTGCCAGGGGCTGCTTTTATTGCTTTAATTGCTTACGTAGAAAGTGTCGCTATTGCCAAAGTTACCGCAAATCTAAGAGGTGAAAAAATAGTACCTAACCAAGAGTTAATAGCGCTGGGTGTGGCTAATCTTGCCACGGCTATTTCTGGCGGCATGCCTGTTGCGGGCGGCTTTAGCCGAACAATGGTTAATTTTTCTGCCGGTGCGCGAACGCAAATGGCGATGCTTATCGCGGCAGGCATCTTGGCCTTGGCCGTTATCTTTTTTAGTCCGTGGTTTGAAAATATACCCAAAACTGCTTTAGCCGCCATTATTTTGGTTGCCATTATTCCATTGGTACGTTTAGGCAACATTATTCACACTTGGAAGTACGATGTTGGTGATGGAATTGCTGAAACAGTTACCTTACTAGGTGTTTTAATCTTGGGTATTGAAGAAGGTATTAGCCTGGGCATTATTCTTACCATCTTTTGTTATTTACGTAAAGCAAGTCACCCCCATATAGCCGTCGTTGGGCGTATTCCTAATACAGCCCATTATAGAAATATCAAGCGTCACGAAGTAGAAACTTGGCCACATTTGTTATTACTTCGTATTGATGAAAATATTACTTTTGCGAATGTGAATTTTATAGAAGAATTTATGTCGAAAGAATTACAACGTCAGAGTACTATTAAACAGGTTATTCTGATTTTTACTTCGGTCAGTAATATAGACCTGACCGCTTTGGAAGCCTTAGAGCATTTGAATCGTGCCTTACAAGAGGCTCACATCACATTATATCTAACAGAAGTAAAAGGCCCTGTTCTGGATAAACTAAATCGAACCAACTTTGTGGACCAACTCAAGCCAGGCAAAGTATTTTTTTGTACCGAAGATGCCATAGCAGAGCTGGCTTAAAAAGTGTATTGATGGTTCACACGCTTGCCCAATATCGGTAGCCAAAGATTAATTTTGGAAGCGTTACCAAGACAATATTTTTTCTAATACCCTACTAAATATGTTATATTTTAGCTGAATTAGAGGTTTGACTATACAAGTTGTTAATCTTTTTTGGTTTTTTTATTTTCCGATGGAACTATTGCTTCTAATCTTTTAAAAAGCGCTGTTGCAATTTATTAATCAAATTTAAGATCTTAATGGAGCGATAAGATGGCTGGGAAATTAGATCAGTGGAAAGAATTAGCTAACTCTGAAGTAAAAAGAATGGGTAAGACGGTCGATGATTTGGTTTCCAAGACGTTGGAAGGCATTGATATTAATTCACTTTATACCGCTGAAGATACCAAGAACTTGGAAACAATCGACTCTCTGCCGGGCATTTCTCCTTTTGTTCGTGGCCCAAAAGCCACCATGTATGCCGCCAGGCCTTGGACGATCAGGCAGTATGCGGGTTTTTCCACAGCCAAAGAATCCAATACGTTTTATCGCAAGAATCTGGCGGCCGGCCAAAAAGGGCTTTCTGTCGCGTTTGATTTGGCCACCCATCGGGGTTACGATTCGGATAATCCGCGTGTAGAAGGCGATGTAGGCAAGGCTGGTGTTGCGGTTGATAGCGTTGAAGACATGAAGGTGTTGTTTGACCAGATTCCCCTTGAGGAAATGTCTGTTTCCATGACCATGAACGGAGCCGTTATTCCGGTTTTGGCTTTTTATATTGTTGCCGCAGAAGAACAGGGTGTCGAACAAGGGTTATTGACCGGTACTATCCAGAACGATATTTTGAAAGAATATCTGTGCCGTAATACCTATATCTATCCGCCAAAACCTTCGATGCGTATCATTTCTGACATAATCGAATATTGTTCACATAATATGCCTCGCTACAATACCATCAGTATCAGTGGCTACCATCTGGGTGAAGCGGGTGCCAACTGTGTTCAGCAAGTGGCGTTTACTATTGCTGACGGTATTGAATATATTAAGACGGCTATTAATGCCGGTTTAAAAATTGATGATTTTGCGCCGCGTCTGTCGTTCTTTTTCGGCATTGGCATGAATTTGTTTATGAATGTGGCCATGTTGCGTGCGGCGCGTTACCTGTGGAGCGATGCAGTTGAACAGTTAGGCGGCAATGAGCAGTCCAAGGCGCTGCGTACCCATAGCCAAACGTCAGGCTGGAGTTTAACCGAGCAAGATCCTTATAACAATATTATCAGAACCACCATTGAAGCGTTGGCGGCAACGCTGGGAGGAACGCAATCCTTACATACCAATGCGTTTGATGAAGCCTTGGGATTACCAACGGAGTTTTCGGCTCGTATTGCCCGTAATACCCAGATTATTTTGCAAGAAGAGTCTGAAATTTGTCAGACTGTCGATCCTTTGGCGGGGTCTTATTATGTTGAATCATTGACAGATAATATCGTGCAAGAAGCCCGTAAAATTATCCGTCAAATCGATGATGCGGGGGGGATGGCCAAAGCCATTGAACTGGGTATTCCCAAGCGCATGATTGAAGAAGCTGCGGCAGAAACCCAATCGCAGATTGACCAAGGCAAGCGCGTTATTGTGGGCGTGAACAAGTATAAACTGGAAAAAGAAGAAGTCGTTAATGTCATGGAAATTGACAATCAAGCCGTTCGTGAAGCGCAAATAACTAGCTTGCAAAAAATTAAGCTAACCCGTAATAGTTCAGAGGTTAAAGAGACGTTGGACAAAATTCGTGTGGTTGCCAAAGAGGGTGGTAATCTGCTGGCAGCCGCTATCGATGCTGCACGCGTTCGGGCGACCTTGGGTGAAATTTCTGATGCAATGGAAGATGTCTTTGGCCGTTATCTGGTGCCTAGCGAGTGTGTAACGGGTGTTATTTCCAGAGAGTATCATAATAGTGAAGCTGGGGCGCGCAAGTTTGATGAGGTTAAGCAGTTGGTAGATGAGTATGCGATTAACGAAGGGCGTCGACCACGGATTTTGATTGCCAAGATGGGGCAGGATGGTCATGATCGAGGGGCAAAAGTAATCGCCAGCGCGTATTCCGATTTTGGTTTCGACGTTGATTTAAGTCCAATGTTTTCTACACCTGAAGAAATCGCCAAGCTGGCTGTAGAAAATGACGTTCATTTTGTGGGCGCTTCTTCGCTTGCAGCAGGACACAAGACGCTGGTGCCGGCGCTGATTGAAAAATTGCAGGCTTATGGGCGGGGTGATATTAAAGTCATTGTTGGTGGGGTGATTCCGCCACAGGATTATGATTATTTGCTGGAACGAGGCGTAGCCAAAATCTATGGGCCGGGAACGCAGATGATTAAGTGTGTCCGTGAAGCGATGGAGTTATTGAACCAAGCATGATCAATGCTATGAGTGCCGATGAAATCGTCGCCGAGATCTTAAAGGGCAATAGAGCTATTCTTGCTAGGTCAATGACTCTGATTGAAAGTACTCACCCCAAGCACCATAAACTAGCCGGTGAAATTCTGGATAAGATTATGCCGCTGGTTGGTAAAGCCAAGCGGATAGGTATTACGGGTGTTCCGGGGTCTGGCAAAAGTACCCTGCTGGAAGCATTGGGCATGTATTTGATCAATAATGGCTTAAAAATAGCCATTATTGCTATTGATCCCAGTAGCAGTATCAGCGGCGGCAGTATTCTTGCTGATAAAACAAGAATGACCACATTGCTTCGCGAGCATAACGCCTTTATCCGTCCGGTACCCGCGGGTGGGCATTTGGGCGGAACCAGCCTAAGAACTCGAGAACTGACTTTTCTTTTGGATGCGGCAGGTTTTGATGTCGTCTTTATTGAGACGGTGGGTGTGGGTCAGTCTGAAATTGAGGTAGCTGATTTGGTGGACTTTTTTTGTCTGGTGCAAATTGCCGGGGCAGGGGATGAGCTTCAAGGTATTAAAAAGGGAGTCATGGAAGTTGCTGATGTCATTGTCATTAACAAGTGTGATGGCGATAATAAAATGCAGGCGGAAATTGCCAGAAATATACTTAAAAATGCGTTGCATATTTTGAAGCCTAAATATGTGGAGTGGCAGGCACCAGCTTTAACATGTAGCGCAAGAGATAATACGGGAATAAAAAATATTTGGGAGGTTGTCGAGCTATTTTATACCACTATGGAGCCCGCCGGAAAAGTGGCATTGCTGCGGAAGGGGCAAAATGTGCGCTGGATGAAACGACAAATTGAGGAAAATGTTATCAATATGATTTATAACACTTCGGATATTAAAGAGTTATATAGTAAAACCAAAGCCAGTTTAGAAAGTAATCAGCTTTCGCCACGAAACGCCGTAGAGGCTGTCAGTCAATACATTGCTAAAAAATTAACTCAATGATGGCCTAAAATGAATAATTATGAATTTGTAAAGGTTGAACTTAAAGACAGAGTCGGTATTATTGAGTTTAATTATATTAAAAAATTGAATGCGTTGAGTGAATGTTTTATTCAAGATATTTTGAAAGCATTGACAGAGCTAAATGTTCCCGAAGTTCGCTGTGTTATTTTGCGAGCACCCAAGGGCAGTAAGGTATTCTCATCCGGTCATGATATCAGTGAGTTGCCAAAGACTCATCGGGATCCACTCAGTTATCAAGATCCCTTACGTATTCTCACGCGAACCATTCAGCGCTATCCAAAACCTGTTATTGCCATGGTGCAAGGCAGTGTATGGGGCGGTGGATTTGAATTTATCATGAGTACCGATATCGTTATTGCCAGTGATAAATCGACATTTGCCATGACACCAGTCAATTTGGGTGTTCCTTATAATGTTGTAGGTATTCATAACTTGATACGTGATGCAGGTTTGCATGTAATGAAAGAAGTTATTTTTACCGCGACTCCTATTACTGCTGAAAAAGCATTAAAAATTGGTATATTGAACCATATTGTTCCGGATGAAGAGTTGGAAAATAAAACTCTTGAAATTGCTAACTTAATCTGTGAAAAAGCACCACTAGCCATCGCTGTTATCAAAGAAGAGATGCGTGTTCTCTGTGAGGCAAATGCTATTAATCCAGATGAGTTTGAACGGATTCAAGGGCTTAGACGATATGTTTATGATAGTCTTGATTATCAGGAAGGTCTCACTGCCTTTTTTGAGAAGAGGAAGCCTAATTTTATAGGAAAATAAGGTCTTGCCGCTAAACAGGATTAAATCATGAAGCGCTATTCATTATTAACGCCGGAAGATGCGGCCAGCATTATTAACAATAATGATATGGTTGCTTTTAGTGGCTTCACTGCAGCAGGGTCTCCCAAGGTAGTGCCCATTGCACTTGCCCAGCGCGCTAAAGCGCTTCATGCAAAGGGTGAAAACTTTGCGATAAGATTAATTACGGGTGCTTCTGTAGGCGCCCAGGTTGATGATGAGCTTGCAACTGCAAATTGCGTAAAATGGCGTGCGCCTTATCAGTCAGCATCCGTTATGCGTAAAGCAATTAATAATAATGAAGTCGAATTTATTGATATGCATCTGGGTGAAGTTGCACAAATGATTCGTGCCGGCTTCTTTGGCGAGATTGATGTGGCAGTCATCGAGGCGGTTGATGTTACTAGTGATGGCCGTGTCTTTTTGACCTCAGGTATTGGTAATGCCCCGACTTTTTTGGAGCATGCACGAAAAATCATTATTGAAAGAAATAGTTATTTTTCTTCACGAATTACGGAGTTTGCCGATAATTTGACGTTGCTAAATCCCCCCAAGCGTCCTGTTATTCCACTTTATGGTGTGATGGATAAAATAGGTAAGCCTTATGTGCAAATTGATCCGGCTAAAATAATAGGTATTGTTGAAACTAATCAAGCTGATCAAATTGATTCGTTTACAACAAATGGTGAGACCAGTGTCCTGATAGCGCATAATGTTGAAAAATTTTTATTGAACGAGCTTAATTCCGGGCGTATCCCTAACACGTTTTTACCGCTACAAAGCGGTGTCGGTAATATCAATAACGCGGTGATGTGTACCTTGGGTAAAAATCCTGATATCCCAAATTTCACTATGTTTTCAGAAGTGTTGCAAGAATCGGTTGTTGATTTGATTTTAACGGGCAAGGTCACTGGAATCAGCGCGTCTAGTCTGACAGTCACGCCCGGTAAATTACAAACCATTTTTGATAATATGGAATTTTTTAGCGATAAAATTGTGCTTAGGCCGCAGGAAATTTCAAATAACCCTGAGTTGATCAGACGCCTCGGAGTGATCGCTTTGAATGTGGGGTTGGAATTTGATATTTATGGCCATGCCAATTCTTCCCATGTGTTGGGCTCCAGTTTAATGAATGGTATCGGAGGTAGTGGCGACTTTGAGCGTAATGCTTATTTGTCTATTTTTATGGCGCCCTCTATAGCCAAGGGTGGCAAGATATCTTCTATTGTTCCGATGTGTGCGCATATCGATCATAGTGAACACAGTGTCAAAGTTATTATCACGGAACAGGGTATTGCTGATTTGAGGGGGTTATCGCCAAGCCAACGAGCCAAAGCTATTATCGGAAATTGCGCGCACCCAATGTATAAAGAATCCTTGTATCAGTATTTTTTTAAATGTAAGCCAAGTCACATACCACATGATTTACATCATGCGTTTGATATGCATGTCAGATTTCTTGAAACTGGTAGTATGCTGTAATATTCACTTCAAATTCGTTCAACTAAAAGTCTAAGCTAACAGCGATAGGCTTAGTCTTCCTTTTTATCTATCCTTGGGCTGGTTAATATAGGTGCGTAGACGAACATAAATAAAGAAAAGGCCGCAAGCCAAGATAGTGTAGAAGCATAAATTAAGATGTTGTACCAGTTGGATAACGCCAGTGGTAATAACACTCTTAGTAAGGCAGCTAAGTTAACTAATATAAACCCGATAGCCATGGCATTGGAGACTCTGAGTGCACGTCCGGTGTGGCCTAATGATACCCTAGCCATCATGCCTAATGTTAATACGCCTATACCACCCACTGTAAAGGCATGTAGAGCTAATGAAGGTAAAATCCATGAATAAGCGGATAATGTAGTTAATATAAAACCCAAAATAATCCAGCCATAACCAATATAAAGTATCCATAATAAAGGTACATACCATATCCGTTGCACATACCAGCCAGCTAGGCGGGCACTGTTTACAAGCGCAGCAAAAATGGCTGTTAGCGCTAATATATTGCCGGACATAGCACCTAGTTGCATTGCAAAAACAGCGAAAGCAGAGCCAATAGATAAGGCATCCAGCAAGGGATTTCTTATGATCAGGGTGCCATGCAACCCCCGTTCTACAAAAAAAGGAAACACCCGTCCGGCAAGGATAAGAATCATGATAATAATAGTTCCGACGACTAATTGAATGCCAGTCCAGGCCGTTTTTGGGCATAGTTCCAAAATTTCAGCATGTATTAAGAAATTTCCAAGTGTTAACACCAGTAACAGGCCAACGAAGACAAGGTTTTTGAACTGCTTAGCCTGAATAATCGGTTTACTGATTTGATAAGCCAAAACGGGTAAGAAAGCAAAATCAATGGCTGCAATAAGAGCGTTGGGTAATAATCCGGCATAAAAAGGCAAAATGCGGCCATAAAGCCAAAGTAAAGCCAAGCCTGCAAGTTTATCACCGGTCAATGTTGGTTTGCCTGTCCAATTTTTAACGGCTGTTAATAAAAATCCGGCAATAACAGCAACAGAATAACCTAATAGCATTTCATGCGCATGCCAATAATTATCAGCAAAATAATGATCTATGGTTAAGCGACCTTTAAAAATAGCATTCCAAAGTACGATTAAAATTAGCGCCGATAATCCGGCCATGGCAAAGAAAACTCTAAAGCCCAAGCCAAACAGAGGGGTGTTGAAAATTTTTTGTGTGTTCATAGGTTTGTATTTTCCAGCCAGTCCAGCTCAGCATTCGTGAAGCCTGCAATTATACGCATTTCTCGGTTAAAAGGGCCTTTTGGCATGCCACCCTGATAATATTGTTTTATTAACTGACGATATTTAGCTTCAGGTTCAAGACCTTGTTGTTCACAGGCCCATTTAAACCAGAATGATCCCCGTTCTACATGAGTTACTTCATCTTTTAAAATACGTTCTAACAAGGTTACACTGGCATCGTCACCCAAATTCTTAAATTTGGCGATAATTGTCGGTGTAACATCCAATCCACGCGCCTCCATACAGCGTGGAACCATGGCTAATCTAGCCAGTAAATCATCAGCGGTATCTTTAGCATGATCCCACAATCCGTTATGGGCGGGTAAATCGCCATAATTCAAATTAAAGGTTCTTAAATGTAGCCTGATTAATTCAAAATGCTGCGCTTCTTCATCAGCAACTTTTAGCCAATCTTGATAAAATTGTTCCGGTAGTCCGCGAAAGCGATAAAGCAAATCCCACGCAAGATAAATAGCCATAAATTCAACGTGAGCAATGGCATGAAAAAAAGCGGCAATACCATCAGAGGAGCCCAGTTTTCGTTTAGGCATGTCACGCGGAGGCAATAAAATCGGCTTGTCAGGAAATTTTACCTGGTTAATTGGCAGTGCCGGCAATTCTGATGTAAAGCTTAGTTGATTATTTTCTAAAAGGTACCAAGCTTGATGGGTCAGTGCCAGTTTTTCATTGATAGCGATACCTTGTAAACAGGCTTCGGCAAATTTAAATACATTTCTCATTAATGATGGTCTATTTATAAAATGATTAAAATTTTGGATTTCACGTTATTGGTACTTTATTGCTTATTTATTTATTGGCTTTCTGATCAATCATCTCTGCAAAAACCTTTTGATTTTGGCTTTGATTTTCAGGATAAACTTTATCACGCAGGTGCCTATTCTATTATGGGATTGTTGGCATGGCGCGCTTTTAAAAGCTTTCTTGATGTACCCATTATACTGGCAATGCTTAGTATTGCCTTTTGTAGTTTATACGGATTATCTGATGAATGGCATCAGTCATTTATTATGGGCCGAGAGTCAGAGGTTGCTGATTGGGTTGCAGATACCAGCGGTGCATTTATGGCAGTCATGTCGCTATATAAATTTAGTTTCGGTAAGTTGATAAATAGCTAATGGCTAAAGCCCCATGTATCTTTTTAATCAGTTCGACTAAAATTGACTCTTTATATTTACCTTGATCAAACCCATGCCAAAAGATATTCGTATTGAAAGATTTAGCGGTACCGCATTAGAACACTACATCCCAGAACTTGCTCGATTAAGGATTGAAGTATTTCGTGATTTCCCTTATTTATATGATGGGGATTATGACTATGAAAAAAAATACTTGCAAACCTATATTGATACACCTGATAGCGTTATCGTCTTGGCATTTGATGGTGAAAAAGTAGTGGGTGCTTCGACAGCCATTCCTATGCAGTATGAAACTGATCAACTTAAAAGGCCTTTTCTTGAGCAGGACTATGCTCTTGATGAGGTCTTTTATTGCAGCGAATCCGTTTTAAATAAGAATTATAGGGGCTTAGGTTTAGGTGTGCAGTTTTTTGAGCAAAGAGAAGCACATGCTAAAGAGTTGGGTGGCTTTAAAGTCATTACTTTTTGTTGTGTAGAACGGCCGTTAAATCATGCTCGCCGTCCGGCAAATTATGTTCCTTTGGATTTATTCTGGAACAAACGGGGCTATGTTAAACATCCAGAACTTAAAACAACTTACTCTTGGAAAGATCTGGATGAAATACAAGAAACGCCTAAACCGATGACTTTTTGGCTAAAACATGAACGTTAAAATTGCATCGGCTCAGTACAACATCAGTTTTCTGGAAGATTGGCAGGCTTATGATCTAAAAATTGAACGTTGGGTTGTTGAGGCTATTACTCAAGAGGCCAAGATTTTGGTATTTCCGGAATATTTCAGTATGGAACTGGCATCATTGTTTGGGTCGGAAATTTATTCATCATTAAGTAAACAACTAGAGGCAATGCAAGCATTGCATAATGATTTTATAGAGCTGTTTAAAAAGATGGCGCAAAAATATGAGTGCATTATTCAGGCGGGCACGTTTCCGGTACGCATAGCGTCTGACATCTATAGAAACCGAGGATATCTATTTATGCCAGATGGTCAGTTTGATTATCAAGATAAAATAATGATGACCCGTTTTGAAAATGAACAATGGTTAATTGCTCCGGGTAAAGAATTAAAATGTTTTGACACTATTTATGGAAAAATTGCCATAAATATTTGTTACGACTCTGAGTTTCCACTGCTGGCAAGAAAGCAGGTTGAAGCAGGTTGTGTGATAATTTTAGTGCCCAGTTGTACGGATACTATCGCAGGCTATCATCGCGTTAAAATCGGCTGTCAGGCTAGGGCACTGGAAAATCAGTGTTATGTAGTTCAGGCTTCACTGGTGGGGGATGCGGCTTGGTCAGAAGCAGTGGATGTTAATGTTGGAGCAGCCGCAATTTATACACCTGTTGATAGGGGTTTTCCGAGTAACGGGATCTTATCGGTCGGACAATTTAATGCAGTTCAATGGGTTATTGAAGAGATATCACCTCTAGCCTGTAAAACCGTCCGTGAGCATGGCCAAGTCTTTAATTACAGAGATTGGCCATTGCAAACGACTTTTGTTAGTTAAAGACAGCCTCAAAAGAAAAACCGTTAGTATTTAAAATGTCTTTTAATTTCTTTAAGCCTTCAATTTGTATTTGCCTTACCCGTTCTCTGGTTACTGATAACTCTTGAGCCACCTGTTCGAGAGTTTCTTCTTCGTAGCCACAAATCCCATAACGACGGCAGATAACTTCTCGTTGTTTCTCTGGTAATTCATGTACACATTCATACAGATTTTGTTTCATTGCATCTTCTTGTATCTGGTCTTCATGATCCAGGCAATTTTCATCAGCAATTGACTCAATTAATGTGTTTTCACTATCTCTTGCTCCCGGAATATCAAGAGAAGTGACTCGTTCATTAAGCTTGAGCATTCTTTCAACTTTTTCCAAGGGTTTATCCATGAAATCTGCTATATCTTGGGCACTGGGATCGTGATCCAATGTTTGTGCCAAATGACGCTGAGCCTTAAGATAAGTATTCATTTCTTTGACGATATGAATCGGTAAACGAATGGTACGTGTTTGATCCATTATTCCTCGTTCAATAGTTTGTCTTATCCACCAAGTTGCATAGGTCGAAAATCTGAAACCCTTTGAGGGATCAAATTTTTCTACTGCACGGATTAAACCCAGATTACCTTCTTCAATCAAATCCAGCAAAGGTAAACCCTTGTTTAAATAACGGTAAGAAATTTTGGCGACTAAACGTAAATTACTTTCAATCATGATTTTTCGAGCTACTTGATCACCTTTTAAAGCGCGAGCACCATATATTTTTTCCTCATCAGCAGTCAATAATTTTGAGCGACTGAGATCATTTAAATATGAGCGGGTAGCATCAAATTCAAAATTACTTGAAGTTTTAGTTTGAGGTAATTCAACTCTTTCTGTTTCAATCAATGCCACCTCAATTTCATCGTCATAAGTTAAATCTTGATCATTAAGGATTACAATTTCGTCGTGTGATGGATAAAACAATGCGTCATTCATTTTAATTTCCTAATTGCTTAGTCTAAGTCGGACAGCTTGATTGCTTGTTGGTAAAAGTTTTAGAGAATTTACCAAGGTTTCATTTTTTCTACTTTTAAAGTGGAGTGAAAAGTGTTAAATAGTTCTCTTGCTAATGGTAGTGACTGCCTGTCATTTTTGTACTGATTACCCTCAATTGTTGAGTTGTTCACGGTAATAGGCAATGTGCCTTGATTAATATCATTGTGTTTAACAATAATTGATTTAGCTTAGTTACTTAGTGTCATTACACGCGTTATACAATCTTTCCAGCTTCTGCAGTTCTTGCCAAATGCCTATTTTTCCAGCTAGATCTGTTTTATTGTTTCGGAACGGAGAAAAATGTTTTAAAGCTTTTTCTTCAAGACGTTATCCGCAGTTAAACTTTAACATTTAATTTTCTGGGGTTGAAACACTTGATTTTTATCATGCTTGAATTTACTATTTTTTTACTTTATAAGTTGTAATTACTTGTTTTGTTGATATATATAGTGATGTGGTTGTGTGTGAAATTAATATGTTTTTATGCTAAATTGAGCATTTTTTTATACAAAAAAATCTGGTTAACAGGCTTGTTTCTGTTAACAGTAATTTTATTAATGGGGGAGGTAAAAAACTAAGAGTGTGGTGGGTTATCAGCAGAAGCAGAAAAGAGGGGGAGCAAACGTTATTTTTAAGATGGCATTAGCTTTTTTATTGAAAAAGCAGTCATTATTTGTTGAGTAAAACTTTCTTGGCTAGATTTATTTTTGCTGCTAAATAATCAGAGCCGCCTCGGTCCGGATGCATTTTTTGCATTAGTTTACGATGAGCCGCGATAATATCTTCTTGTGCTGCAAGGGGGGTTAAACCCAAAACTTCATAAGCTTCTTCACGTGACATTTTGCCTTTAATACTGGTATTACTTTGCTGTTTTGATGTATTTTTTTTTGAACCGGAAAAATTTTGCCAGAGTTTTTGCAGGTGTGGCGCATAGTTTAGAACTATTGGCATTAGTCGTAAGATAAATGCAACAGCAATACCTACTAAAGCAAATAGCCAGTTGAGTCGTCCTGTTGCCGTTAAATAAAGCAACACGATGCCAAAAAAACTTAGCAAGGTAAGTCTGGCATATTTTGCCAATAGGTTAGGTGATGATTTTAGAAATGCTCTTAATCCAAAAAATGCAATGATGAGAAGCAATAAAAAAAGATAGATTCGAAGCAACTTTTTCTCCAGGATTAATGATCCTTGTTCAATAATACCTTAGAATAAGCTATCTCACGACAACAGTCTTAATATTTATTTACTATGCAACATGCTCAAGTTCCCTTGTTAGGTTTTGCGGCTTTTAGTGGGACGGGTAAAACCACATTACTTGCACAAATAATTCCACTTTTAAAGCAGCATGGTTTGCGTATCGGTTTAATAAAACACAGTCATCATGATTTTCAGATAGATCAGCCAGGAAAAGACAGTTTTCGTTTGCGGGAGGCTGGAGCTTCGCCAGTTATGCTGATATCTTCGCATCGTCGTGCAATTATTACAGAAATTTCACCAGAAAGAGAACCCAGTCTTGATGATGAATTACAGTTATTTGACCAATCTGAAGTGGATTTAATTTTAGTTGAAGGTTTTAAAACAGAACCATTTCCTAAAATTGAAGTACATCGACCTTCGCTTAATAACCCCTTACTTTACCCAAATGACCCAAATGTTATTGCCATTGCTACAGATAGTGTAATGAAAACACCAGATACATTAATGTTATTAGATTTAAATCAGCCTCAAATGATAGCCGGATTTATATTAAAGCAATTTTTGGGGCGCTTATGATTGACTTATGCAGCCAAGAATCAAAGCCGATGTTGTCTATCGATGAGGCATTGGCAAGAATCAAAACCGCAATACAACCCATTACAGGATCAGAAACAGTTACTTTAAAAAATGCCTTGGGACGCGTACTGGCAGAGCAGATTTATTCGTCTGTTAATAGTCCATTCGAAAGAAATGCAGCCATGGATGGCTATGCATTTTCAAGCGCCAACATTAATAAGGATCAGCCTTTTACCTTGAATCTGATTGGTACTTCCTGGGCGGGTAAACCTTTTAAAGGAACATTGCTGGCAGGTCAATGTATCAGAATATTCACCGGTGCAGTATTACCTTCTGAGGCTGATTCCGTGATTATGCAAGAGCAGGTTGTGGCTAAGGGACAAACTATTCATTTTTCCGCACATACTGCACTGGGAAAGCATATCAGAGAGGTGGGTGAAGACATAAAGCAAGGTAGTTTAGTCTATGCTTCACCTAAAAAACTTAATGCAATTGATCTTGGCTTATTAGCTTCTTTGGGTATTTATGAAGTTACTGTTAAGCGATTGGTAAGAATAGCTTTTTTTTCAACCGGTGATGAACTGACCGAATTAGGTAAGCCCTTGGCATCCGGGCAAATATACGACAGTAATCGATATACATTAAACGGTTTATTGAATGACCCTAATTATTGTATAACAGACATGGGAGTGATTGCTGATAACAAGCAATTACTGGAAGCCAGTTTTATTGAGGCCTCAACAAAACATGATGTGATAATATCAACTGGTGGGGCCTCAGTGGGTGAGGCTGACTTTGTTAAAGAAGTACTAAGTCGTTGCGGGGAAGTGGATTTCTGGAAAATTGCCATCAAACCGGGAAAGCCTTTGGCTTTCGGAAAAATAGGCGAGTGTTGTTTTTTTGGATTACCAGGAAACCCCGTAGCCGTTGTAGTTACTTTTAAGTACATTGTCGCGACCGCACTTAAACAATTATCAGGTGCTCCGGAATTAAAGTCTTTACAATTAACAGCGATCTGTAAATCAGTATTAAAAAAATCGCCCGGACGACAAGAATATCAACGAGGCATACTTACCCAAGATATTAACGGTAAATATTTTGTAGAGTCATCGGGCAAGCAAGATTCAAATATACTCAGTTCTATAAGCCAAGCTAACTGTTTTATCGTGTTACCCATTGAATGCAATGGTGTTCAAATTGGTAATGAGGTCAGGGTTGATCTTATTGGAGAAACTATCTAAATTTATTGGACAATAACCTTATGTTGCCCCTGTTTTAATGTATCAGAAAGACAGCATTAGCTAATACATCTAAATAGAGAGGGCTGTTCTAGTTAGTGGAAACAAGATTTTTCTTCGCTAGATCCTGAGTGGTCTCCATAATTGGATGGCAAGTTTTTCCGATCTTAAAACTGACGATTATATTCAATTAATTGACCTTCTTATCGTTAATATTGGACTCAATGCGTTAAGTATTGTTATTATCCCTAAGACTGATCCAATCAGGATTAACACAGCGATTAATGTGCTGATGTTTTTATCTGCTTTGTTCATTCCTAATCAAGCATCACTATAGCTTGTGGCGAAACTATTCATTAAAATCTGGAGATAATTATGCATAATGTCACGTTGATAAAAGGTGATGGAATTGGTCCTTCCATTATGGATGAGGCTGTAAAAGTTATTGATGCGTCAGGCGTAAAAATTCATTGGGAAGAAGCGTATGCAGGTGTAGCTGCTTTTGAGAAATTTGGTACACCGCTGCCAGATGAAACCTTGGCTTCATTTGATAAAACCCGCTTGGCCTTTAAAGGACCTTTGACCACGGTTGTAGGAACTGGTTTTAGAAGTATAAATGTGGCTTTGCGTCAGCAATATGAACTTTACGCCAACGTCCGTCCTGCTAAAAGTTGGCCAGGTATTAAAACCCGTTATGACGATGTCGATATTGTTATTGTCAGGGAAAATACTGAGGGACTTTATGCAGGACTTGAGCATTATCTGACCCCTAAAAAAGATATTGCGGAAAGTTTGGCGGTGGTGACACGGGTTGCTTCTGAGCGTATTGCCGATTATGCTTTTAAATATGCACGGGATAATCAACGCAAAAAAGTAACGGTTTGCCATAAGGCCAATATTTTAAAATATACTCAAGGTTTGTTTTTGGATGTTGTCAGAGAAACGGCTGCCCGTTATCCGGATATTCAATTTGACGAAAAAATCGTTGATGCGGCTTGTATGCATATGGTGATGAATCCACACCAATTTGATGTGGTAGTTACCACCAATATGTTTGGTGACATTTTGTCGGATTTGACCGCAGGTCTGGTTGGCGGCTTGGGTTTAATACCAGGTGCAAATATTGGTGATAATGCAGCTCTTTTTGAGGCAGTACATGGTAGCGCACCCGATATTACTGGAAAAAATTTAGCCAATCCGATTGCAGTTATCATGGCAGGTGTGATGATGTTAAATCATCTTGGCGAAACAGAAGCAGCTTTGCGCATTAAAACAGCAGTTGAAAAGGTTGTGAATGAGGGTAAGTATGTTACTCAAGATCTTAACCCTCAATCAAAATGTGGAACAATAGAAATGGGAAATGCTATTGTTAATGCTTTAAGATAATAGATTAATTTGTAACGGTCAGGGAGGTTGTCTTCAAAGGTTCTGGCTAACGCCAGCATTATTGTATGATGGCCTCCTGACTCTTTTAAGGGGGTTGTTAATAATTTTTACGTCTTTGATAGTTGCTGCAATTTCCACCTTGAGTTTCCTTTATTTTTGAAGTGCGCATGTCGTCAAAATATTTACCTGTAAATCCGCTGTAAAATTAATCTTGTTTATAAATTATGTCTTTTATCCATGTGTAGCGTAAAACCTCGCCGTTCAAGGCGGGGATGTAAGCGGCTCAACTCACGAAAGTCATCATTCAGGTGTTCTTTGTTGTTCAATGTACTGACGAATAATGGATATAGGCGCACCGCTACAGCTACCCGCAAAGTAACTTGGCGACCCTAACGCACCACCCCATAGCTTGTTTTCGATTTCAAGGTAATTTTTTTTGCGGATCATTCTGCTTGAAACGCCTTTCAGACTGTTTACCAGTGCCGACACCGCGACCTTGGGTGGATAGTTCACTAACAGGTGAGCGTGGTCATCTTCGCCCTCGAACGCTACCAGACCTGCCTCGAAGTCAGTACACACAGCAGAGAAGATTTCTCGCAGCTCATTAAGCACTTCTTTTGTGAAGACACCACGGCGGCATTTAGTTACAAACACTAAATGTACATGCAGCTTAAAAACACAATGCCTGCCATGAAGGTTGGACGAGATTGACAGGTAAAGTCGTCAATATTCGTAATACCTCAAAATTTGTCTATCTGGTTTTTTCTGATCAGATTGATGCGCGTATCGAACGCAAATGGCTTTTCCTTTTTCCAGATGTGAATGATTATTTAGGAAAAACTATCGAAGTCCGTGGTTGGCTTAATCACAGTAAAAGGCATTTCTCAATGTTAATTCGTCATCCTAGCGCAATTAAGTAAATTCTAACTGTATAAGGACTTGTTTTTTTGGCTAATTATTTTAATGCTGATATAAATGTCATGTAGGGATTATAAGTAGAAATGCTACAATCCACTGTCATCAGAAAATACAATAAGTTATTCACGTGCATTCAAATCATACTTCGCCCAATTATACCTGGAGCAGCATCTACAAGATTGCATTAGAACACAAGAAAGCTTTAATTTATTCAAATGTGATTGCAATTTTGGCGACTATAGCCAGTGTTCCGGTTCCCTTGTTAATGCCTTTACTGGTCGATGAGGTTTTATTGAACAAGCCGGGATTTGCAATTAGCTTTATAAATCCATTTTTTCCTCTGGAATGGCATCTCCCTGTTTTATATATTTCTGTCATTTTGGTTGCCAGTTTAATATTAAGAATTATTGCCAGCGTTTTTAATATTATTCAAGCCAGGTATTTTTCTTGTATAGCGAAAGATATTATTTTTCGTATGCGAAAAAATATGATTACTCATTTACAAACCATTTCCATGTCTGAATATGAAAGTCTTGGAACAGGAACAGTGGTTAGTCATTTAGTAAAAGATTTGGACACAATCGATACCTTTATTGGCTCAACTGTTAGTAAGTTACTGGTGGCTGGTCTGACAATTATCGGAACGGCGGTGATTTTACTTTGGATGCACTGGCAGCTGGGTTTATTTATATTATTGCTAAATCCGGTGGTTATTTATTTTACGCGTGTGGTTGGCTCTCGCGTTAAGGATTTAAAATATAAGGAAAATTCTGCTTACGAAGTTTTTCAGCAATCACTGACGGAAACATTGGAAGCAATTAATCAAATTCGCGCAAGTAACCGTGAGCATTATTATTGTAATCAATTGATTGAATCAGCGAGATCGGTTAAAGAATTTTCCGGGGCTTATGCCTGGAAAAGTGATGCCGCTTCACGCTTAAGTTTTTTGGTTTTTCTGTTTGGGTTCGATATATTTCGCGCCTGCGCAATGTTGATGGTGTTTTATTCAGATTTAAGTATTGGTCAAATGCTGGCTGTATTTGGCTATCTTTGGTTTATGATGGCTCCAGTACAGGAAATTCTTGGAATTCAATATGCTTTTTATGCTGCGAAAGCAGCCCTATCAAGAATTAATCGATTGAATGCATTAAAACAAGAGCCTTACTATCCCCATCTTGAAAATCCGTTTTTGAATAAAAAAACAGTGGCAATTAGCGTGGATAATTTACACTTCAGTTACGGTGAAGAAAAAATACTTAATGGTATTAAATTAAAAATAAAAACCGGGGAAAAAGTAGCCTTGGTAGGGGCCAGTGGCGGAGGTAAATCTACTTTGATACAAACCTTGATTGGCTTATACATACCGTCTGAGGGTCGGATATCTTTTGACGGTGTTCCTATTGAACGTATAGGGTTGGAAGTTGTTCGGGAAAACGTAGTAACTGTGCTACAACATCCTGTTCTTTTTAATGATACCATTCGTGCTAACCTTACCTTGGGCAAGCTCGTTAGTGATGCTGTATTATGGAAAGCGCTGGCTATTGCACAAATGGAAGATGCCGTTAAAGATTTGCCAAATGGTTTGAATACGATTGTCGGTCGTTTAGGGATGAGACTTTCTGGTGGCCAGCGGCAACGAATGGCCATTGCTCGCATGATTGTAGCTAATCCAAAAGTGGTAATATTAGATGAAGCCACTTCTGCTTTGGATAGTGAAACCGAGCATAATTTACATCAGGCAATGGCTGTTTTTTTGAAAGGCCGTACCACCATAATTATTGCTCATCGCTTGAGTGCCGTTAAGCAGGCTGATCATGTTTACGTTTTTGAACAGGGTGTGATTTGTGAGCAAGGTCGACATGACACGTTAATCAATCAAAATGGACTTTATGCCAAACTATATGGTGAGTATCAATAAAACAGGTACAAAACGTTCGACTCAGGGTAAATAACCTTGAACCTTTACTTTGTATTTCTAACCTGATTTTTTATGACTGAACTTTACGATTTACACTGCCACTCGAATGCTTCTGATGGCGTACTCTCTCCAACTGAATTAGTTCAGCGAGCTCATCAACAAGGCGTTACCTCATTGGCTTTAACAGATCACGATACCGTAGCAGGTTTACCGGAAGCGCAACGCTGTGCAACACTACTTGGCACGAAATTAATCGCGGGTATTGAGTTATCTACAAATTGGCAGAACAAATGTTTTCATATAGTGGGTTTGGATATTGATCCAACTTATGCACCTTTGGCAGGAGCAACCCATAAATTGCAAAAAACACGCTTGGAGAGGGCTGAAAAAATTGCTCTAAAATTGGAAAAGAAACGCATACCGGGAGCGTTTGAGGCGGTAAAAAATGCAGCGGGTGAAGGCATGATTACCCGGACGCATTTTGCCGAGTTCTTGATATCACAAAATCATGTATCCACTCAACAGGAAGCGTTTGATCGTTACCTTGCCAAAGGCAAAGCCGCTTATGTGTCTACCTCTTGGGCCGAATTAGAAGTTGCCATCAATTGGATTACGGGTGCAGGTGGAATTGCTGTATTGGCACATCCATTACGCTATAAGCTGACGGCTAATTGGATGAAGCGGTTACTGACTGAATTTAAGGCGGCTGGAGGACAGGGGATGGAAGTGATTACCAGTCGAATGAATGCCGATGAGATACGCATGGCCGCTGATTACGCAAGCCGTTTTGATTTGGCCGGTTCAGTAGGGTCTGATTTTCATAATCAAGCTAATCCTTACGTAGAATTAGGACGGCTTGCACCTTTGCCCAAGAACATTAAACCAGTTTGGGAGTTGTTTGGTTAGTCATATTTCCTAGTCAAGTTTATTTCATCAGGATTCAGTTAAAGTCGTTTTATAGGGTTTTTATCAAAACTCTCATCAGCTAAGGTTTATCAAACATACAATATCATGGGTATTCTAAAAAAACTTGCCTCCCAAACAGCCATTTACGGCATCAGCAGTATATTTGGTCGTTTTCTCAATTACCTGTTGGTGCCGCTTTATACCTATTATTTTTCGGCGGCCGAATATGGCGTGGTCTCAGAGTTTTATGCTTATGCCGGATTCTTTTCAGTTTTACTGTTATTTGGATTTGAGACGGGCTACTTTAGGTTTCGTGATAGGGATCATACCGGTAAGGATGTTGCTTATTCGACGGCGTTAATTTTTGTGGTTTTGGTTAATGTAGGCTTTTTTCTCACTATATTACTTATTAATTCAAGGCTTTCATCTGCGCTTAATTACGCTAATCATCCGGAATATGTGTTGTGTTTTACCTTGATTTTAACCTTGGATGCGATCGCCTCTATTCCGTTTGCCCGTTTACGGGCTGAAGACAAGGCTTTTCGTTTCGCAGGAATCAAGATAACAGAGATATTAATAACGGTATTACTCAGCCTGTTTTTTATTATTTATTGCCCCAAGGTTTACGCGGAAAATTCGCAATCCTGGGTAAGCAAAATTTACTTTCCAGCGATTGGCATTGGCTATATTTTTATAGCCAACTTGATTGCCAGCGTCTTTAAATTCTTGTTACTTTCACCCCAATTAAAAGGTTTGGCTTGGGGTTTTGACCGGAAGCTGTTTGGCAGAATGATTCGCTACTCGCTCCCTATGGTGGTGATCGGTTTTGCCGGGATAATTAATGAAATGCTGGATCGTGCTTTGCTAAAATACTTGTTGCCTTATGATGTGCAGACCAATATGAAGATGCTGGGTATTTATAGCGCCTGTTACAAACTATCAATTTTGATGTCGTTGTTTATTCAAGCATTCCGGTATGCAGCTGAACCTTTTTTCTTTGCTTATTCAGGCAATAGCGACGCACGGATTGTTTACGCTAAAGTGCTTAAGTTTTTTGTTATTTTCTGCGTATTCATCTTTTTATTGGTGACCTTGTTTATCGATTTCTTTAAGTATTTTGTCGGCGATGAATTTCGTGCCGGACTTGAAGTCGTGCCGATCTTATTGCTGGCTAATTTGTTTTTGGGTATCTATGTTAATCTGTCGATCTGGTACAAGTTAACTGATCGTACCTTGTTGGGTGCTTTTGTGTCTTTGTCGGGTGCAGTGTTGACAATTGTACTTAATGTCTGGTGGATACCGCTCTTAGGTTATGTGGGTTCAGCTTGGGCGACGCTAGCCTGTTATGCCAGCATGGCGATAGTCTCTTATTTGCTGGGGCGTCATTATTATCCGGTTGCTTACGATGTTAAGCGGATATTGGGTTATATTGCTTTAGGGGGGGCTTTGTATTTTGTACGTATAGAATTACCGTTAGGCACTGACTGGCAACAGTCGTGGTTATTATCAACCGAATTAATCGCGCTTTATCTATTGGTAACTCTGCTTTTTGAGAGGCGTCAATTCAAGGTAGTTATTTAAGGGTTAAAAGTTGTCACATTTTTGACGCGGTCTAAATGTTAAAATGATAGCTGTTTTCTTGATGCAAACATTAACTACTTATGCCTAACAATCTGCAAATAAATTCTAAACGTGTTGGTGGGCTCTTTTTGCTGGTATTAGGTGGCTGGGTTTTACACAGCTTTCTCGTATCGTTAGTTTGGGCAGTCGTACTGGCAATTTCAACCTGGCCCGTTTATCAACGGCTATTGGCTTCTAATGAGCTGCATGGAAAGATGACTTGGGTGGCTTGGGGGCTTACTTTATTGATGGGTGCGATCATTATTGCACCTTTGGGCTACGGCTTCAGTCGCCTGATGCAAGAGGCTGAAGCACTGCGTCAACTTCTTTCAGATGCACAAAGGTTCGGTGTACCAGCCCCGCCATGGCTGGAAACTTTTCCAATAGTAGGTGGTCGGGTTGCAGAAAAATGGATGGCCCTATTGGGTAGTTCACAGGCCGTTAAAGAGTCTTTAAATGGCTTAGGCAGTGGCAGTATGTTTAATTTTACCAAAGACTTTGCTGGCCAAATGGTACAGCGCTTCTTTGGCTTTCTGATTATTCTTTTGGCGCTTCTTTTTGTTTATCAACATGGTGATAGCCTGGGGCGTCAGGTACTGGCGAGTAGTCGCAAGGTCTTCGGTGAAAAGGGCTTTCTCTATACAGTGCACGCTACATCGGCAGTGCGTGCTACGGTCAATGGAATGATGTTGATTGGGCTGGGTAAAGGCTTGTTGTTGGGGGGGGCTTATGCCTTTGTCGGTTTAAGTAATCCGGCTATATTGGGCGCACTGACAGGTGTTTTTGCCATGATTCCTTTTGCGGCCAAATTAATCTTTGGTCTTTGTTCCTTGGTATTGGTGGCGCAGGGTCATATTGTCGAGGGTGGCGGGTTATTTGTTTACGGTATGATTCTTACCCTGATTGCAGATAATTATATACGTCCGGCGTTAATCGGTGGCGCCGTCAAGTTGCCGTTTATTTGGACGTTGCTGGGCATTTTTGGCGGTATGGAGACTTTTGGCTTACTGGGATTGTTTTTGGGGCCTACATTAATGGCGGTGTTGATGTCGATCTGGCGGGATTGGATTGGTGACTTAAAGATGGATGAGAGTAACGATCCACTAAAACATATCGAATTAACTAGGTAGAATTTTGTTAAAAGACAGGATGTTAATGTCAATCGAGATATTTTAGGTGATAAAAAGCCCACATTAAGCGGGCTTGTTGAGCATTTTTATTATTTTTATAGTAGCTGTAATCGGTACAACTTAACTCAAGTAGTGTTACTTTTTATTATTTTTATATACGAGTCACTAATGACTCTTCCCCCCCTCTTTTAACTAGTTGTTACACTAGTTTAGCTCATAAAAGCTGTAGCGTATTATACTCAAAAATTTATTAGCGCCTATAAATAAAAAGGTTTTTTAAAGAAAAAATAATAGTTTTTAAAATGAATAATAAATACAGTCAATTATATTGCTTTATTAGAATCTGATAAGCAAAATAAAGGGCAATGAGTGCCTCTTGAAATGGCCAAAAATTGCATTTACCTGTTTTGCCTTGCCAGTTGCTCTTGATACAAGAAAAAGTTAAGTCGTTCGCTAAGAATTGAGGACAGTTGAAAGTTTAGTCCTTTTGATTCTTGTGCCAACCGTATTTGCAAAATAGCATCTTGGGTTTGTCCCATTGCATAGTAATATTCAGCAAGATAGCGATGTGATTCCGCTGGTTGGTTTAAATTACTATAAACTTGCGCCAATAATTGCCAATAAATTGGTAATTGCTGGGTTTTAGGATTAAGTGAGAATAGGTTTTTTCGCGCCAGATCGGTTTTTCCGGCTTTTAACAAAGTACTGATATATTCAAGTTTAATGGCTGAGTTGTGCGGAAATTGCTCAATTAGTTTTTTATAGCGCTCAAGAGCCGTCGTGTAGTTTTTGGATTCAAGAGCGCAACGTGCAAGTGCCGCTGAGTATTGGGGTTGCTCTGGATATTGATGTGTCAGTGATTGAAATATCGTTTCAGCTTCTTTGTATTTTTGTCCATTAAGCGCAATTAACCCCAGTCCATATTGTGCAACGGTTTTTTGCTCGATTGTTCCTTGCGTTATTTTGGCTTGAAAATATTTGTTGGCTTCGACCGGATCATTGGTAGTTATAACCCGAATTTTTGCTTTGGTTAATTGATAGCCCAATGAGTCGGAATACTGTTTATAAGGATAAGTTTCTGCGCGTCCACGAGTATCAGAAATGCGTGAAGCAGTGACAGGATGGGTTCTTAAAAATTCTGGTATGGCCTGTCCATAATAGCGGGTAGATTGTTGTAAGCGTTCAAAAAATGTTGGCATACTGCGTGGGTCCAGTTGAGAGGCTGCCAAGGTTTGCATACCAACTCGGTCAGCTTCTTCTTCATTTTCACGGGTAAAATCAATCTGAAACTGAACGTTACCGGCTTGTATAGCCATAATCGCAGCTTGTCCCATGGCAGGTGATTGTGTACCCAATAAAATAGCGGCCAGAGTCGCTGCTGCCGTAGGGATGGATAAACGACCCGCTGCTTCTGCGGCACGGAATAAATGCCTTTGGGTAACGTGAGCTATTTCGTGCCCCATTACTGAAGCCAATTCACTTTCTGCTTCGGTAATTAAAATCAACCCGGAGTTAACGCCAATATAACCACCAGGGCCGGCAAAAGCATTGATATCATTTTCCATGACGACAAAAAAATGAAAGGGATGGCCGGGCGCATCACTATTAGCGACTAGTTTTTGTCCGAGTGATTCAATATATTCCTGGATTTCAGCGTCTTCGTTAATAGTGCTCTGGGTATGTAGATATCTAAAAAAGGCTTCGCCAAATTCTGTTTCTTCGGCAGGAGTGATAAGTGTTCCCGAAGAATCCCCCATGTCAGGTAAATCTATTTTTTTAATCTCGGATGTATTTTGTTCAGGCGCGCTAATATTCTGGCCGCCAAATATATCTTGTTGTTGCGTAGCCAAACTTTTATTGGTCACAATAACCTCTTGCTCATTAGCTTGCTGTGGCGCAGAGAAAAGGGCAAGGCTTAATGCCAGTGATATAGAAGTGGGTTTAAGCATGTTGACTCAGTGAGTGAAATAATTTAGTAATTAATACAGCAAAGGATTAGTTATTCATAATAGAATATCGTTATTTATTATAAAACACCTCAAATAAACCCACTAAACAAAATGCCGCTTTAAAATGAAATTTGCCATTCAAGTTAATAGTAGTCCTTATCAGTCGCAGGTTAGTTGCACGGCTTATCAGTTTATAAATGCTGTCTTGGCGCAGGGTCATGAAGTATTTCGGGTGTTCTTTTATAATGAGGGTGTTTTTCAGGCCTTCAAGTATGCAACGCCTCTTGATGATGAGTTTCAAATAACATCGCAATGGACAGAATTGGCAGGAAGTCATCAAATTGATTTGGTTGTTTGTGTATCTGCAGCTCAAAGACGCGGTTTATTATGTTCTGATGAAGCCAAAAGACAAGGTAAACTGGATGATGATCTGGCCGAGGGTTTTCGTATATCCGGTTTGGGGCAATGGGTTGAAGCGACCCTTGAAGCGGATCGATTTATTGTCTTTGGATAATTCATGATGAAAACTTATTTATTTATTTTAAGAAAACCGGCACATAGTGGTGCTTATGTTCAGGAAATACTGGATATAATCCTTACAACTGCCGCTTTTGATCAAAAAGTGAGTCTGTTATTATTGGATGATGGTGTGTTTCATTTGAAAAAAAACCAACAGCCAGAAAGCGTAGGCATGAAAGATACGGCCGCTATTTTTAAGGCATTAACGTTATACGATGTTAATGATATTTATGTCGAAGAAGACTCTATGCAGGAGCGAGGCCTGCAGGTTTCTGATTTAGACTTATCCGTTAATACGCTTAAACGAAAACAGGTTGCCGGTTTGTTAAAACGTTTTGACGTTGTGTTGGCGGCTTAGTCTGCTTACAAGTTGCATATCAACGGAAAAAGTAGTCATAAACTAATCTTGATTAACAAAGATAAGTTTATCAGTCTCAAAGCCGGCTAGCTTTGCTTCTTGAATTAAAGACTCCAATGTTGCTTTTGGTAATTGTTTAGTGCGAGATAATATCCAGAAATAAGACTTGTCTGGGCCACTGATCATGGCGTAGCTATAGTCTTTTTTATCAAGATCAAAAATATTATACCCACCATAGAAAGGTCCGAAAAAAGAAACTTTGAGTCTGCCTTGGTCAGGTTGATCAATAAAATAGGCTTTTCCTTCCGCTTCTTCCCACTTGCCTTTAGCTTCATTCCAGCCCTTATTGATCACTTTTACACCACCGTCAGGTCGAAGTGAATAGGTTGCTGAAATTTTATTCAAACCCCGTTCGAATCGATGGTCCAGTCTTGCTATCTCGTACCATGTTCCTAGATAGCGATTAACTTCAAAACCATCAACGGCCTTGATACCTTCAGGGATGCCAGTGCAAGCGAATAGCAACGGTATCATTAAAACAAGCAATATAAACAGTTTTTTCATAAGGGCAAGTTAGTAGCATGAGTCAATTAAAGAACTATAATGGGGTCAGAAAATTTTTTGATTTGTCATAGCTATTATTCTGATCCATTCCTTGAACTGTCAGTATAGTTCTTTTTTTCTATATCAATCACCACGCCAAACAAAATATGTGAGATTCCTGTGTATAGAAAAAACAGCGGGAAACTGTCATCAATCTCTATAGAATTAATATCGCCATAGAATTCCATAGATCCGATCATTAAGATAAGGAAAAATCCAACAGGTATCATTGCTCTAAAGTTTTTCCTAAAATAACAGTAAAGTAAAATTACAATCTCGGTTATTGCGAGATACACCATTATCATCCGTAAATTGTTGTCCAAGGCCCCATAAAGATCTTCGTTGAAAGCGAATAATGAATAGTTGTCTGATACGGATAAAAAACAGCCTGCCAACAATACGATTACAGAAAGATAGAAATTAGCTTCAAGCAGAAATTTGATGCTTTTAAATGCTTTAAATTCCATAAAGAACCACCCTAAAAAAAGACCCTCCCTTAAACTAACCGGGAGGGTTTATAGAGGAGGATGTTGAGTATTTTCTTAAGTAAAAAACCTAAACTTAAGAATTAATACAAATTGTGAGTAAAATTAAAACCATTTAACAGGTTGATTACTTAATGTTTAACTTACCCGTCAAAAGTTGCTTTGTCAAACTATAGCTGTACAAAACATGTACAATACTTCTATTTTATAAATAGATTATTGATTTTATTCAAAACAAATAGCTCACAA
>Ga0268283_1000424_pt1 | contig 29269 bp, 31 predicted proteins | sample saktaG_13_FD_190140 | JGI IMG/M metagenome (GOLD analysis project Ga0268283, IMG submission 190140) | Saline water microbial communities from Sakinaw Lake, British Columbia, Canada - sak_2013_06_06_36m | ecosystem: Environmental > Aquatic > Non-marine Saline and Alkaline > Saline ... | reverse complement strand
ATCTCAATAAGACCTGCAAACGCAATAACAACAAAGACAGCAACCGCAAAAAAGAACGGGCGTTTTTCTAACCAGTGAAACATTTTCCCCTCCTTAATTATGCGCCCATTGGCGATGCGTTTTGAAGTTCACTCTCTTCAACACGACGAGAACTTGTCATTGTTTTGTACATATTGTACGCAAACAAGAACATACCCACTAGGTACAACGTACCACCAACCGCACGGATTGTGAAATAAGGATGTAATACCGCAACTGTATCGATGAATGAATAAGCAAGATTGCCGAATTCATCGTGTGCACGCCACATCATACCCTGTGTAATACCTGCAATCCACATAGAAGTGAAATACAATACAACACCAAGTGTTTGAATCCAGAATTGTGTACCCATCAACGATTTAGAATAAATCTCACGTTTGAATACACGTGGAGCCATGTGGAACAATGCTGCCATAATCATGAATCCAACCCAACCAAGAGTACCATCATGTACGTGACCAACGATCCAGTCTGTGAAGTGTGCCAAAGCATTAACCGATTTAATCGCTTGAATTGGACCCTCAAGAGTAGAGAACATATAGAACGTTGATGCAAGGATCATGAATTTAATCAATGGACTCGCCGCAACTTGTTGCCATTCACCCTTCATTGTAAGAAGCATGTTGATTGCAGAACCCCATGATGGGAGAATCAAAACAACAGAGAATACAGAACCCATAGTTTGCATCCAGTCAGGCACAGTAGAGAACAACAAGTGGTGTCCGCCAGCCCAAAGGTATACAAACATCAAGCCCCAGAATGCAAGAAGAGACAATTTATATGAATAAACTGCTTGCCCTGATTCTTTTGGGAGGAAGTAATAGATCATCGCTACGATAGGTACTGTGAAACCAAACGCAACCGCGTTATGTCCATACCACCATTGTACGAGCGCATCATTAGTACCTGAATACATTGAAACTGAATGGTACCATGCACCAATTCCGCCTGATGCAAAATACGTTGGAATTTCCATGTTATTGAAAAGATACAACATTGCAATACCCAAGAAAGTAGCAATATAGTACCAGATAGAGATATACAATGATTTTTCACGGCGAATACCGATCAAACCAAAAAGACCCATACCCCAAATAACCCATACAAGAACAACAGCGATATCAATCGGCCATTCAAATTCAGCATATTCTTTAGACGTAGTGATTCCCAATAAAAGTGAACCAACAACCGCTGCAACTACTAATAGATAAAGAGCAAAGTGTAATTTTCCAAGGAACATTAAAAACTTTGACTCTGCCATAGAAACTTTTAATACACGCTGACCTATATAGTACCACGTAGCAAAAATACCACTCAGGGTAAATCCAAAAATGACTGCATCGGTATGCAGCGGACGAAGACGGCTAAAGTTTGTGTACTCCGCCAATCCTGATCCTGCAATGGTATTAACAGCAGGGAAAGCCATTTCCCATGCCAAAATTACGCCGATAAGCATCCCGACAATACCGAGAACAACAGTTGTAAGCATAAACCACTTTGCAACCGTGTAATCATACTCCAATGGACGATTCTCCATTTACGACCTCCTTAAAGATTCAAAGTGTAAAAGCCCGTCAAGGGCACCCGAAAAAGAGAATCATTTAACTTTTAGGGACGCCCTTAACACTTTTGTAACAAAAATAGGCTATTAGACTTTCTAATAGTAGCCACAAGTGCATTTAATAAATCTTAAAAAATTAAATATTCCGCTTATTTATGAAACTTAATGATATTTTTAATATTTTTGAAAGAATTAAGGGGAGAAAGGTAACATCTTAAGTGGAAGCCAGAGAGGATGAGTCCCCCTTAGCCTTTAAAATGATCTTTTTTAGCGTGCAATTAGGTGTAAAAACTCTGCAAAAATATAGCGACTCTCTTTAGGCCCCGGACTGGCTTCTGGATGATGCTGTACTGAGAATACAGGACTATTTTTATAACGAAGCCCTTCAATCGTATTGTCAAAAAGATTTACATGCGTTACGTCTGCAATTTCACGTACCGATTCGGGAACATTATAGTTATGATTTTGTGCGGTAATCTCTACCATACCCGTTTGAACATTTTTAACAGGATGATTGCCCCCGTGGTGACCGAATTTCAGCTTATGGGTATCGTACCCGTGCGCAATACTAAGGAGCTGATGCCCCAAACAGATACCAAATAAAGGGATACGACGTGCAATAAGTTTTTTGATCTCCTCTTGCTCACGTTTTAATACCAGTGGATCTCCTGGACCGTTAGAAAGAAAAACACCGTCGATTTCTTTAGCGTCGTATCGTATAATTAGAGCATCTGCACTAAAGGTATTTGGCAATACTTCGACTTCCAATCCTGCTTGTGTAAGCTCATTGAGGATGTTACGCTTAACCCCAAAGTCGATTGCCGCAATCCGCGCTTTTACTTCAGGTGCCTCGTTGTAACGGAAACTAAACGGATCATACACTCCATTACGGTGCGTGTAAGCTGTTTTCGTACTTACTTCTTCGATGTAGTTCACCTCTTCAATACGAGGTGCAGCTTCAAGGAGGCTTTTAAGCTCTTCTTTGTCACTCACTTGCGTTGAAGCAATCATCATCATAGCCCCTTGTGTACGAAGCATTTTGGTCAAAAAACGGGTGTCGATGTCCGTGATCCCGATAACACCGTGTTTCTCCAAAAAGGTGTGGAGTGCTTCTTGTGCGCGAAAAGAGGAATATTGGCTTTGATATTGACGAACAATCACCCCTTTACAATGAGCTGCAGAGCTTTCCATATCTTCATCATTGACACCCACGTTACCGATTTCCGGCATAGTGAATGTGATAAATTGTCCCGCATACGAAGGATCAGAAATAATCTCCTGATACCCTGTCAATGATGTATTAAAAACAATTTCACCGACGCTTGTAGTATCGGCACCAAAGCTTTTGGCTTGCAAGTAAGTACCATTTTCGAGATAAATCCATACGTCACGCATTACGCCATCCCCCGTTTTGCTAGCTCATCTTTGTAGAGTTTTTCATAAAGTATTTCATATTCGTCCGTTCCCGGAATCATACGACGCTTATAGCTTTTAATTTTTTCATACACTGCATTTTCAAGTTCACTTGTATCGGCGATAAAAGTGGTTATTGCATCATAGATGATATTTTTGATACGGTTTTCACTGACATCGTAGTGGATCAAATCTTCTTCGTATAATACATCCAAGATTTTATGGGCAATATCTGAATAGCGATCTTCATACGACAAAATAACCCCAAAATCCGGGGCTAATTTTTTCTTGATCATAAAAAAGAGTTGTCGCTCATCGGCTAAATAATAATCAATTTGCTCTTCGTTGGCGTTGACGATTTCTTTAACTTTTTCTTCCAGCGCCATTTCACGCTTAACGCTCTCAATCAATATTTTTTCAGCTTCATGCGCCGTTGCTTCCAGGCCATGAGTCATCGTAACCAATCCGCTACGGTTAAGATCTACGGCAATGCGACTCGAAATATGAGGTAAATGTGAGAGTGAAACTTTCATGAGTAGCCCTAGTGTACTTTTTTGTTATTGTACTTTAGATGACCTCTAAAATGGCTTAGAAAGCTTTTTTGTGATGACGCAACGTAAAAAATGCAACTACGCCCCCTAAGATTAACCCTCCAAAAACATCCAAGAAAACATGTTGCTTAATGGCCATCGTTGAATAGATGATTCCCAAACACCACAGAGCATTTAACCATATCATCACTTTGCCACTATTCATCTCTCTTAAGTGCAAATCAAGCCAAAAAAAGGAAAAAAATGCCGTCGCGACATGCAAAGAGGGAAAAGCATTCCCCCCCCCAATCTACTGACTTTAATAGCACCATATTAGACGATGCAGCCCAATCAGTACTGTTTTGAGGAATAACGGTGGGGAAAAAAAGATAAAAGAATATTCCGATGACCGACACGAATCCCACATACGCACCGTAGTAAAACAGCTCTTTTTTACTCTTCATAAGCGCTGGGGGAAGGGATACGTACACCCACAAAGAGAGATAAAACAAGAGAAAAAAGTCATTAAAAGAGATCCAGCCATCAACAGATGTCAAAGGAATTTGTGTTACAGGAAAAAAATGGTGGGTTAAAAGATAAAAATAGAGGCTAAAAAAAAGAGCGATAAAGCCCATTGTTCCTACGGCTTTTAAGCACCAATTCGCCCATAATCGCAGAGCTAAATTTTTAATGAACGAAGTACCATCTTCTTTATGGTCGATATTACCGCAAATATTCACACGACTTCTTTATCATTATTTCGAGGGAACAGGGGGCATACGGCGCAATGCAGCGGTCACCTCTGATGCTTTTTTGGCATCCATTTTCCCTAAAATTTGCCCAACTACTTTTGAGTTCAACGTACTCATAATTTCAGCAACGTCGTCTACCCCCATTTGTGAGAGGATTCCCGATGCCGCACCCGGTTTCATTTTTGCAAAGGTTTGGGAAACTTTGTCACTTTTGAGCTGTTTCATCTCCTCTAAAATCTTTTTATTCTCATCGACCATTTTTTTCATCGAGGCTTCTCGCGTTTTGATTTCGGCAAGTTTTTGATCAACTGCCGTACCCTTGCCCTGAACCAATGACTCTTTTTTCTTTAATAACTCTTCCGTAGCACGCTTGAGCGCATCAAGTGATTGCTTTTGTTCATCAATCTTTTCAAGTTCAAGTAAAAGTTCGTTTTTTCGAGATTCAAATACTTTGGTACATTCGTAGGCTTTATTTTGTACCCCAAACACAACACTCAGTAAGAGAAAAAATAAAAGTATTATTTTCATAAAGGCTCTCTTTTGTGGGTCATTACACCGATTTCATCGAGCATTTTAGCCTCTTCTTTTTTAATTTTTGCAGTGTGTGCTTGTGTCTCTTGCAATTGGAGGTATTTAAACTTTTCATACTCCATCATAGCAGCTTTAAAATATTCTTGCATTTGGGTCTGTTTTTGTTGGGCTTTGACGACATTATGGGCACATTGTTCTATCTCATAATGTTGTGCTTGAATGATGGTTTGTGATTGGGTAAATTCACTCACAGTACCGCTGGTGGGGAGACAAAGAGATTGAAGGAGAGTATACGAATCCTCATGTGCACGTGATGCCATCGTTAGAGCATTATTTGCCCTAATAAGATTTTGCTCGGCGAGGTCAAGCTCTCTTTTTTTGAGCTTCACCAGAGGAGTGTATTTTGATTTCATTTATTTTAATCTTCCTAGCATCTCTATTGCCCCCACTTCAAACTTCGAAAATGCAAACCACTTCTTTCCCAAATCTTTGAGACTTGCGCCGATATGGTAAATCTCACACTCATCGATTATCAAAAAGCGATCGTGCGATGAGGCAAATTCTTTTATCTCTATGGGTGAATATTGGGCGTTGTATTTTTTTAGGTCGAGTCCCAGTTGTGAAGTGATGGTTTTAGTGTAGATAAGAGCTTTGCACCCATCGGCTCTTTTAGACAACAACAGTAGTACGCTTTCATCGATATAGTTGTCTATGAGAACGATGGAACTTTTAGCACTTTTGATTAGATCACTTGCGAACACATATGCATCGAAGATTTGATTGTCATAAAAAATACCTTCTTTGGGTTTAATCTCTTTGGATTCTATTGCGTTGAATAGTTGATTAAATTTTTCATCATGATTTAAAAGCTTTTTCTCCATAGTATCAATTTTTTGAAAAAGCAAAGCATTACTACCTATAAACTTTCTCATAGTTACAAAAGTTCTTATAATTTTTACACTCATATCAACCGCAACTGAACTCTTCAAAATAGCACTAAGCATGGATACCCCTTGCTCGGTAAAAGCATAAGGTGCTCTTCTTAGTCCCATTTTGTCTTCATTGGAAGTCACAAATTGTGACCTCCAATTTACAAATTCTTCTTTAGTCAACTGAAACATAAAATCTTCCGGAAATCTTGTACTATTTCGTTTAACTGCTTGATTAAAAACTTTTGTTTCTACCCCATACAACTCCGCCAAATCTCTGTCCAACATGACTTGCAAATCGCGAAGCGTGTAGATTTTGTTTTGAATGTTTTGTTCGTCTATCATGGCTATTTCATTCATCTAACTATCTCTTTTAGTCTATTAAAACATTTATTTTTATCTATTAAATGATAATAGTAAGTTATTACTTCAAAGGGAATAAAAAGAAGAAGATGGATTCCCGATCGCGTCGGGAATGACGAGGAAAAGGGGCAATTATAGTAAAATAGTATCGTTTCGATCAGGTGATGTGGAGATCATCCCGATTTTAGTTTGAGTTAATTCTTCAAGTGCTTTTAGATACTCTTGTGCCGTTACAGGGAGATCTTCAAAACGACGGACTCCCTCGGTTTTATCCCAACCAGCAAAGGTTTTATAAATTGGTTTTACTGCTTCAAGATCAAGAGGCATGTAATCAATGACTTCACCATTGAGTTCATACGCAACACACACTAAAATCTCTTCAAAACCATCAAGAACGTCAAGTTTCATGATAGAGAGATCGTCACATCCGTTGATACGGCTGGCAAAGCGACATGCTACGGCATCAAACCAACCACAACGTCGCGGACGACCGGTTGTCGTACCAAACTCACGTCCAGCTTTTCGTAGACGCTCACCGATTACACCATGATCTTCGGTTGGGAAAGGACCATTTCCGACGCGTGTACAGTACGCTTTTACAATTCCTGTCACTTTTCCGATGTCTTTTGGATTGACCCCAAGACCCGTACACGCACCTGCTGAAATCGTCGATGAACTGGTAACGTACGGATAGGTACCATGATCGATGTCGAGCAATGTCCCCTGTGCCCCTTCGAGAAGGATTTTTTGCCCTTCGTCCATCATTTTCCACGCCATTTGCGTCGTATTCGCTAAAAATGGAACCAATGCTTCGGCAAACGTCGTAAGTTCTTTTGTTAGTTCATCGCGGTTTGGCAAAGAAATTTCAAGTGCTTCAAAAATCGCTTTATTTTGAACAAAATATTCCAATACGCGATCGGTTAGCGTTGCAACATTGCGTAATTCACCCAAACGAAAGCCTGCACGGGCGATTTTTTCGCTGTAGGCAGGTCCGATTCCGCGACCCGTTGTCCCGATCGCTTTTTCACCGCGAAGTTTTTCTTTGGCCTGATCGATGAGGGTATGAAACGTCAAAATCATGTGGGCAGATTCGCTCACAAACAATCGTCCAAGAAGATTGTCAAACTGTTTCATCTCTTTGATAAGTGCTTCAGGAGAAACGACTACGCCGTTACCAATAATATTGATTGCTTTTGGGTTTAAAATTCCTGATGGAATAAGGTGAAGGGCATGGGTTTTACCATCAACCACGATGGTATGACCGGCATTGTGTCCCCCTTGATAACGGGCAACACAATCGTATTTTTGCGCAAGCAAATCAACAATTTTACCTTTTCCCTCATCACCCCATTGTATTCCTACGATTAAATCCGCTTTCATTTTAAATCCCCAATGTTATTTATTTTATCAATTAACGCGTCTGTATAGATGGCAAAACCAACCGATACTGTCTCTTCGTCTTTATAGCGTCCGCCCATTGCAAACACTTCGTTCTCTTCAATCACGCGGAAAAAAAGCTCATCATAATAGAGCATTTTAGCGTAATATAAGGGTGCAATCACCACGTTAGGGTAGTCTAATCCTGCGCATAGTGCTTGGATTTTACGTAATTCAACGCAAATTTCTTCGGGAGCCGTTCTCAAAAGAGACTCAATTTGCTCAAATTTCTCCAAATAGACCAATTCTCGCAACCAATCAATTTTTAATGATAAAAATTTCTCGATGTTGACATGGCGGAAGTCATCCAATTCCAGACCCAAGGTTTCGGAAAGAATTCGAGGAATATTAATATTAGAAATTTGTAGTAATGGCTGAATTTCTAAGCTTTTGAAAATAGTCGTTGCTTGTTTTAGCGCAACCGCAAGATTGGGTTCACCCAAAATCTCAACTCCAATTTGGTACTGCTCGATGGAAGGATAGCGATAGACCGGTTGGATATAAAACCATTTTTTGTGTTCCGTATTTCCACCCAGACGTTTTCCCAAAATTCGTACCACATCAATGGTTGAATCAGCCCGTAAGCTCATCGAGTGGTTTTCACTGTCACTGAGACGGATAAGCTCACGCTCATCACAAATGCTCTGGTGCTGATGATACGAAAATAGCGGAGTTAAAATTTCTTCAAATCCTGCTTCGCTTAAAAGTGTACTTGCCAAATTTTCGATAAAACGTTTTGTTGCGGCTGTCCCGGCAAAATAAAGCTTAGACCCCTCAGGAATTTCATGTTCAAAAATCATCGTTATAGCCCAAAATAGACGGAACTAAACACACGGTTTGCCGTCCCATCAAAGGTTCTGCGTCCCATTGCATCCAATGCCAACTCAACGCTATTGACTGCCCACGACGCTTCATAAGGGGCAATAAGACCCATGTGGTTAATACGGAAAATTGAATCTTTGATATGGTCTTGTCCGCCCGCAACGTTCACCTCAAACTCTTTTTTCAAAAGTGAGCGAATCTCTTTTGCCTGCGTATCATCCACCGTTGTCATCGAATCAGCAGGGCTAGTCGGATAGATGTGCAAACCGATAGCAACCATCGCTTCACGCGTTGCCATTGCACGACGAGCCGTTTCATCGTACAATTTTTCTAAACCGCCTTGGGCTTTAATACGGTTAAGGATACTCTCTAGTCCGATAATCAAGGTCGTTGCGGCAGTCCATGCAGTCGTATTTTTACGCTGATTTTTAATCTCGGTGGCAAGGTTAAAATAATACCCTTTACCGCTTCCGATTTTTTCAATCGCTGTATTTGAAAGTCCCATAATTGCCAATCCGGGAGGAAGCATCAATGCTTTTTGGCTTCCTGAAATCAAACAGTCGATATTGGTAATGTCGATTTTTTCAACACCCACGGCTGTAATCCCATCTGCTATCACCATAATGGCAGGGTTGTGTGCTTTGACAGCCTCCGCAATGGCTTCAACGTTATGGCGAAGTCCGCCTGCGGATTCACAGATTTGAATCGCAATCGCATCAATATCAGGGTTGGCATTTAACGCTGCTTGAACTTCTTCTACGGTTGCAGGAGTGTCCCATTCGTGCTTAATCTCGACGTTTGCAATTTGGTGAGCCTGTGCAATCTTGCCAAAACGCTCACCAAATTTCCCCGAGTTAATAGAGAGAAGCTTGGAGTGGGCAAGATTAATAACTGCTCCTTCCATAGCTCCTGTACCTGAAGAGGCAAGCATTAATACCTCATCCATACCAAGTAGTTCAAATAATAATGTGCGCGTTCGCCCAAAAATCGCTTCAAACTCAGGTGTACGATGGTGAATAGTTTCGCCAGCCATCGCAACACGGACAGATTCAGGTACTGGGGTAGGTCCTGGAGTAAAGAGAAGCATGATTTTCCTTGTATTGTAAAAGTACATAATTAATACCAAATGTGCGAATTATAGCCAAGAGGAAGTTAGGGGAGGTTTAAGCTATAATTACGGCTAAAAAAAAGAGCCCTTTATGACTTTATTTGATGCACTGCTTTTAGGTGCCCTTGAGGGGGTAACCGAATTTCTCCCCGTCTCCTCCACGGGTCACCTCATCTTAGCTTCTCAACTGCTAGGACTACAACAAACCGCTGCACATAAAGCGTTTGAAGTCTCTATTCAGCTGGGGAGTATCCTTGCCGTATTGTTTCTCTATGCACAACGGCTCCTTGCCGATAAGACGCTGTGGCTGAAAATAGCCATCGCTTTTTTACCCGCAGGAGTACTTGGATTTTTGTTTTACAAACATATCAAAGCCCTTTTTGGCGTTGAAACGGTCAGTATTATGCTCATCGTGGGGGGAATCATATTTTTAATCGTAGAGTATATACGGCGGGATAAGCCTATCGAAGAGGGGAAAGATTTAAGCGCTCTTACTTATAAAGAAGCCCTCATTATCGGTTTATTTCAAAGCCTTTCTATGGTTCCGGGGACAAGCCGCTCGGGGGCAACCATCATCGGAGGGCTCTTTTTGGGACTAAATCGTAAAAGTGCTGCTGAGTTTTCATTTTTACTCGCCATCCCGACGATGATTATCGCCACCGCATACGACCTCATCAAACACCGTAGCGAAATGGTTGTCGATGATTACTCGATGCTCGCCGTTGCCTTTGTGACTGCCTTTATTTTTGCTTTTGCGACAGTTAAAGCATTTGTCGGTTTTGTGAGCCGACATACCTTTACGCCGTTTGCGATTTATCGTATTGTTGTGGGAATCATCTTCTTTTATTTTGTGGCGATGCTACCCGCTTAAGAGCGCTGTAGTTTTATCTGATCAATCAAAATCTTCGCCAAATTCAATCCTTTAGAACGATGTGAAAGTCCCACTTTCACCTCACTGTCCAACTCTCCCAATGTTTTATCATAGCCGCTTGGGACAAAAATAGGGTCATATCCAAACCCATTTTCCCCTCTTGGAAAAATCGAAACATCCCCATGCATCCATCCATGGACACAGCTCTCACCCTCACGCGTTACGATGGCAATAGCAGCGGTGTAATGTGCCTTTGAAGCATCCAATCCTTGTTGCTTTAAGGCATCGATTAGTTTGTTCATATTCTCTTTATCGGTTGCATTCTCACCACCGTAACGGGCACTGTAAATCCCCGGTTGTCCACCCAATGCATCCACGCTAATACCACTGTCATCGGCGATAACAATAGCATCAATATCTCCTAGAGCATGATAAACTGCACGGGCTTTAATGAGGGCATTTTCTTTGAACGTCTCCCCATCTTCAATAATCTCAAATCCCTCTATTAAATCGGTATACGGATACACCTCTCGGTCATGCAAAAGCTCTATAATCTCACGTACTTTACCTTTATTTGATGTAGCTAAAACAATTTTCATTGACTCATATCCTTAGACTAGACTTAGTAATTTTTTCTTCAAACAATCGTGTTACATGAATATACTATAATGACAAATATTTTATCTCATCTAAGGTCACAGCGTGTTTAAAACAGTCATGCCTCTCTCCGCGATTTTATCGCTTCGTTTTTTTGGTCTTTTTTTGGTTTTACCGGTTCTTTCCGTCTATGGACTAACGCTTCAAGGTGCTACGCCCCTCCTTATAGGGATTACTGTCGGTGGATATGCTCTCACTCAAGCGATTTTTCAACTCCCCTTTGGGATAATGAGTGATAAAATCGGTCGTAAACCCACAATTCTTATTGGACTGGTTATTTTTCTCGTAGGGTCTATCATCTGCGCCGTCAGTGTTGATATTTATACCCTCATGTTTGGACGATTTTTACAAGGAGCAGGTGCTATTGGTGCCGTTATCCCTGCTATGATTAGCGACCTTGTAAGCGAAGAAAAACGTGGGCATGCAATGGCGCTCATGGGAGGAACAATTGCAATTAGTTTCGCAGCTGCGATGGGTCTTGGACCTGTTATCGCTGCACACTACGGACTCTCATCACTGTTTTGGATAACAGCCGTTTTGTCGATTCTCTCCATGATTGTCCTCTTTACAAAAGTCCCGACTCCTCCACGTATCCGCCATATCTATCACTCTTCTACCAACACTCGTGATATTCTCAAAGACCCCAATCTTCTCAATATGGTTATTATCAATGGGATGCAAAAAGGGCTTATGACCGTCGCGTTCGTTCTCATTCCTGTATTGTTGATCGGTACGGATACAATAAAAGGATTTGACTGGGTAGCCGCTGATTTGTGGAAAGTGTATGTCCCAGCACTATTAGCAGGACTTGTGGCTATGGGACCTGCTGCTGTATTTGGCGAAAAATACAACAAACCAAAACAAATATTTCTCATCTCTATCGTCCTCTTTATTGTAGCCTTTACCTTGATGGGATTTGCTAATCAATCATGGGAATTTGTTTTGGGTGTTGTCAGCTTCTTTATCGCGTTTAACATGATGGAACCTTTGGTGCAATCGATGATTAGCAAATTTGCTAAAGTCCATCAAAAAGGGGCTGCATTGGGTATTGCCAACGGCTTTGCGTATCTCATGACGTTTATTGGCGGGATTGTGGCAGGTCTTGCATTGCAGTATTCCAACAAAGAGACATTGGCTATTTCCTTGGTTATCGTCTCGACGCTATGGCTTTTATGGACCATGAAACTGACTAATCCACTACGTTTTTCACATCTTTATATCCCTATGGATCATGTGGATATGGAAAAACTGAACAATTTAGAGCATGAGCATATTGCGGAGTGGTTTATCAATGAGACCGAAAATATTGTTGCGGTGAAATACCGTAAAGATATGATTGAAGAAGAGGCTATTAGAGCGAAGATTGTGAAATAATTCCCGCCTTCGCGGGAACTATAACTTTATAACTCGAACCTGCGTCCCCGTATCCAAATCCCCGTCATCTTCGCCACAAATCATTAATGTAGCATTTCCAAGAAGATTGGTCAAAATAGCAGAGCTTCCCGTCTTTTTATCCTCAAAATCAACCCAATAACGTCCATCAAGAAATGTGAGATTGCACGCGGTGAATTCACTCTTATTGGAGCGTTTGGCAAAGGGGACTTTGAGCGTTGCTTCGATGGGTTCGTAGGGGTTTATATTTCCCAACATCCGAGAAATAAGCGGTGCGACATAGAGGATGAATGTTACGGTCGAAGAGTAGGCAAATCCCGGCAATGAAACGATAAATTTCGAGCCTCGCTGTGCTACCATCACATGCTGTCCGGGTTTGATGTTCACCCCTTTGAAAATCACCTCAGCCCCAAGTTTCGGGACGATGTGTTTGACAAAATCATAATCTCCTACACTGACGCCCCCTGTACTGACCACAATATCACTGGAGCGAAGGGCTTCCTCAAACCGCTCCATAATGGCATTCTTATCATCACCGATGATCCCCATTCCAAAGGGTTCTCCGCCGAGCTGATTTACCAAGGCTTCAAGAGTGTAGCTGTTGGAACTGCGAATTTGACCTGCATGACGCTGCGTTTCACCAATATCCAAAATCTCGCTACCTGTTGCGATGATACTCACACGCGGACGTTGCGCTACTGAAATCATCACCCGATTAATCCCAGCCAAAACTCCAATTTCTGCAAAGCCAATGGTTGTTCCACACGAAATCAGAACTTCACCCTGACGGTAACTTTCCCCCACAGGACGAACGGCAAATCCAAGCGGAACTGGCTTTTCGATAAGAATCTGCCCCTCTCTAACCGATACATTCTCAATCGGAATAAGAGTATCTGACCCTTGCGGCATTAGCGAGCCCGTAAAGGTTTTAATACACATTCCGTTCTCTACCGTACCGATTTCATCTGCACCTGCTGGATTATCCCCCAAAATTGCCAACGCTTTAGAGTCTGCAACATCAGCATGAATCACCGCATATCCATCCATCGCCGAAGTGGGATGAGTCGGGTAGTCTTCGAGAGCCACAATATCTTCTGCCAAAACACGCCCTAAAGCATTGCTGATAAAAAGTCGTTCACTTCGAGTTGACCCCATGGACAAAAGATTAATCATATTTTGAGAGGTTTCATACGAAATCATTGCCCACTCCCTAACAATCCTGCCCCCGCAATAGCGGTTGAGCGTTCACGCGCGTAAAGTCGTTTACCGCCACGAAGATCATACTTCCAAATCGGAGCTGATGCTTTGAAATCTTCAACAAACTGCTCAATCGTCTCGAGTGCCACACGACGTTTGGGAGAAAATACTGCCGCGATATACGAAGATTCATGTAGCAGTACATCCCCGCGAGAGTGTGCCATTTTAAGAATCGCCCCCAAAGGTTCAGCTTTAGCAACCCACGCATCAAACCATGAAGTGAGGATAGGCTCATAGACATCGAAACTCAACCCCTCAATCCCATCTTCATCGCGTACCGTTCCGACAAAAGGGATGTATGCTCCATAATTGCTAGTCGCTTCACTCGCATACCAACGGGTCAAAATTTCAGGAACATTCAACGCCCCATCGTGCAACTCCAACATCTTTAACCTCCACACACAGGGGGAAGCAATGATACTTTGTCTCCATCTTTGAGTACTGTATCCAACGATGCCACAAGAGTATCATTCACTGCCACTGCACAACTGTCAATCCATTGTGCCATCTCATCATCTTGTTTCAATACCTCAGCCACATCGCGTAACGTTGCTGCTTCTATAGTTAGGATAGGACGACCAATCGGCCCTAAAAATTCGATTGTCACCATTGACACACCCTTACGTTAGTGAAGTTTTTAGTATAATAGCACCTCTTATATGAAAAGGTCTTGATTGTGATATTCGGAAAAATAGATTTTATTAATCTCTTACCCTTTCACGTTTTTATGAAACGTTATGCTCGAACCTCGCAAGCGCATCAAAGTCTCCATTATCACAAAGGTGTCCCCTCAACTCTGAATCGTGAATTTGCCATGCGTCGAATCGATGCGGCGTTTATCTCCAGTATTACCGCCCGTCATTGCCATCATTTTAATGTCGGAATTGTCGCTAAAAAAGAAGTTTTAAGCGTCCTATCCCTCCCATGTGACGAAAATAAAAAAGATACCGATTCCGCAACCTCCAATCTCCTAGCTCAACTCCTAAATATACAAGGAGAGGTTCTCATCGGGGATAAAGCATTGCGTTATTATTACAGCGGCAAAGAACATACTGATTTAGGAAAAGTTTGGAACGAGAGGACGGGATTACCGTTTGTATTCGCCCTTTTGTGCTCGCATAATCACACCCATGAGCTTAAACGTCTTAGCCACGCTTTTGTTCGCAAACCGATTAAAATTCCCTACTACATTCTGATGGAAAATGCCAAAAAGTCCAATTTGACCGCTAAACAAATCACCCATTATTTGCAGTATATAAGTTATAAGATCGGTGAAAAAGAGAAATTGGGATATAAAAGGTTTCTAAAAGAAGCAAAAGAGAGGGGATTGACCCCCTCGATGAGAGAGATACGTTATCGCTGAATCAGTGCATTAATCCGAGCCAATGTCTCCTCAACTCCGATAATCGCCATAACACTGTCCAATCCGGGACCGGAAAGTTTACCCAACAACGCAACGCGTAATGGCTGACCTATTTTTCCAAATCCAATTTCGAGCTGTGCTACAACCGTTTCCATTACATGATGATAATCACTAGGCAAATGAAGTTCGGAGCTATTTTTTAAAGCAGTTGCAAACGCTTCCAAAATCCCCTTACTCTCTTCTTTGTACCCCTTTTTCAGCGCTACTTCCTCAAAGTCTAATGGACGAACCAAAACCTCATTAATGAGCGTCGCCATCTCTGCCAACGTTTTCGCACGCTCTTTGACCGCATCCAAGAGAATTTCTTTCTTATCGTGACTCACGAGCATTACTCCATGAAATTCGAGCAATTCGCACAGTTTTTCATTGGACATATTTTTGAGATAATGACTGTTCAGCCAATCGAGTTTTTCAGTATTATAAACAGAAGCAGAGCGGTTAATGTCGCTTGGGTCAAACAACTCCAACATCTCTTCCATCGAAAAAATTTCCTGATCCCCATGACTCCATCCCAAACGTACCAAAAAATTGAGTAACGCTTCAGGGGTATACCCCATCGTTTTGTACATCATAACATCGGTTGCCCCGTCACGTTTGGAGAGTTTTTTACCGTCATGATTGTGAATCATCGGGACGTGAAAAAAGCGGGGAAGCTCAAATCCAAGTGCTCGATAGACTACGATTTGTTTAGGGGTATTGCTGAGATGGTCATCTCCTCGGATAACATCCGTCACCCCCATAAGGGCATCATCAACTGCTACAACGAAATTGTACGTAGGAGTTCCGTCCGAACGTGCAATGATAAAATCATCGAGAATATCACTGACGTTAAAAACAACATCCCCTTTTACTCCATCATGAACAGTAATAGAGCCTTCAAGCGGTGCTTTAATACGGATAACCGCTTCACACCCTGCAGGCGGAGTGCCGGTAAAATCACGGTAACGATTATCGTATCGAGGGCGTTCTTTACGGGCGGTTTGCTCTTCGCGTAACGCGTCAAGCTCCTCTTTGAGCATATAACATTTATACGCTTTCCCTGCATCCAGTAGTTTTTGGACATGCTGTTGATAGATTTCTAAACGGCTTGATTGATATTCGATAACACCATCATGTTCTAATCCTACCCATTTAAACGCTTCGACAATGGCAAGCGCTGCGGCTTCATCGTTACGGCTAAAATCAGTATCTTCAATACGGAGTATAAATTTCCCGCCGTTACGACGAGCCCAAAGGTAGCTCAATAAAGCAGTACGTAAACCGCCAATATGCAAATATCCTGTCGGACTTGGAGCGAAACGTGTTACTATCATCAATAATCCTTTTTTGGTTGCCTAATTTTAGTTAAGGCTATGTTAAAAGCGGGTAAAATAGAGAACTTTACCTCAGGAGCAACAATTGCGTTCACTGCTACTCTCATCTCTACTCCTTGCAACACTTTGGAGTGCACCCATCGGCGGAGTTGCCATCATGGTTAAAAACAGCCCCATAACTCTTTATGAAGTACAACAAGAGATGAAACAAAGTAAAACATCAGCACAGCAAAGTGCCGATACCCTCATTCGTAAAAAGCTTGAACAGCTTGAAGCAGTAGAGAAAAAAATCAGTGTTACTCCTGCTGAAGTTCAAGAAGAGCTTGAGCGAATGGCAAAACAAAACAATCTTTCCATGGAAAACTTTCTCGATGCGATGCAAAATACACGCGGACTTAGTCAAAGTGAGCTCAAAGAGAAAGTAGAAGAGAGTATCAAGGGACAAAAGCTCTACAGTACTATCGCTTTTTCCAAAATGGGACAACCCACGGCTAGTGAAGAGGCAGATTATTATCAACTTCATCTCGATGAATTTTCACAACCCGAACGGTATGATGTCACGACGTATTTCTCAGTTTCTGCTGAAGCATTGCAAGCAAAAATTGATGATCCTATGCATAATATCGAAAAGGTAGCTTCCAAAGATGAAAAAATTCCCTCAAAAGCAATCAATCCTCAGCTTGCGCAAATTCTCAATAAAATTGAAGTGGGCAAATTTGGTCCTATTATCCCCAATGGCAAAAATGGCTTTATGAGTTTTTACATGAAAGACAAGCCTAACCTCATCACCGAAAATCTCGATTCTGTACGACCGCAAATTACCAATGCGATTATGGGAGAAAAACGGAATCAAGTATTGAATGATTATTTTACGCGGTTACGTCTGAGTGCAGATATTCAAGTGGTACGATTGCCGTAAAAAAACTCGTCATCCCCGTGTCAAGCACGAGGATTCATCTTATAAAGAGAGCTGGATTCCCAATCAAGTTGGGAATGACGTTACCCTTTATAATTTTCGAGATATTTTGTGTCGAAGTTGTTGTTGATGAAATCAGGATTTTTCATCATTTTCTGATGAAAAGGGATTGTTGTTTTAATCCCTGTGACGGTAAATTCACTCAATGCACGGTGCATACGTGCGATAGCATCATTACGATCTCTTCCGTAGACAATGAGTTTTCCAATCATAGAATCGTACGTCGGAGGAACCATATATCCCGTATGTACATGGGTGTCGATACGAACATTACGACCACCTGGTGCGATCCATTGGGTGATTTTACCGGGACATGGTAAAAATTTGATAGGATCTTCCGCCGTGATACGACACTCGATTGAGTGACCACTAAGAATAACGGTATCTTGAGATGGCAACACTTCACCCTCCGCTACACGAATCATCATCTCGATAAGATCCAATCCGCTTACCATTTCAGATACGGTGTGTTCAACTTGAAGACGAGTGTTCATCTCCATAAAGTAGAAATTTTTATCGGCATCAAGAAGGTATTCAAACGTCCCTGCACCTTCGTATTTGATATATTTTGTCGCACGAACAGCGGATGCGTGAAGTTCTGCCCGAATTTCAGGTGTCAATGCCACAGCAGGAGACTCTTCGATGAGTTTTTGGTGACGACGCTGCATAGAGCAATCTCGTTCACCGATATGCAATACATTGCCATGGCTATCAGCAATGATTTGTACTTCGATATGACGCGGATTCTTGATGAATTTCTCCATATAGATGGTTCCATCGCCAAATGCCGTAATCGCTTCTGCTTCTGCTGCTAAAAAGGCGTTTTCAATACCACCTTCTTCTTCAACGACACGCATTCCGCGTCCGCCGCCGCCTGCTGCTGCTTTGAGGATGATAGGGAAACCAACTTCTTTTGCACGAACACGTGCTTCGGCGATGTCTTTAATCGCGCCATCAGAACCAGGAACAACCGGAACACCCGCCGCAATCATCACATCTTTAGCTTTGGATTTATCCGACATCATTACCATAACTTCAGGAGTCGGTCCGATAAATTTAATCCCGTGATGGGTACAAATCTCAACAAAATGTTGATTTTCACTCAAAAATCCATATCCCGGAAAGATAGCATCACACTTACTAATCTCTGCAGCAGCGATGATTGCCGGAATATTTAAATAGCTTTGTGAGCTTGGAGCCGCACCGATACAAATAGCCGCATCAGCAAGCTGAAGATACGAGGCATCTTTATCGGCAGTCGAGTAAACCGCAACTGCTTCTTTACCCATCTCTTGAATCGTACGGATCGCACGAAGAGCAATTTCGCCGCGATTTGCGACTAAAATTCGTTTAATTTCCGCCATGGTTAAAGCTTCTTAACAGCGTACAACGGCATATCGTATTCAACTGCTTGCCCATCGGATTTTAATACCTCAAGGATTTCACAGTCAAACTCAGCTTCGAGTTCATTCATGATTTTCATTGCTTCTAAAATTGCAACAACCTGACCTTTTTTCACACGATCACCAACTTTGACAAAAGCCGCTGAATCAGGCGAAGGGGAAGAATAAAATGTCCCGACCATCGGTGATAAAATCGCATCACCGCTAAGAGGTGCAGATACAGACTCTGTACTAACTGCTGCTGCAACAACAGGTGCACTTACTGCCGCTACAGGCGCTGCCATCATAACAGGTGCTGACACAACACCAACATTTTTTTCTAATTCAATCGAAAAAGCATCCAAAGTGATTTTTAATTTTGAAAGAGTGCTTGCGTCAAACTCTTGTACTAATGTCTTAATTTGTTTCATATCCATGGGTGAATCGCTCCTAAAAGTAGGGTAATAGATGTGCTATACTACCATAAATTAAATTAACAATGGATAGTACATGGGTCTTAAAAGTGATGGATGGATTCGAAAAATGGCACTCGAAAAGGGGATGATATCCCCATTTTGCGAGGATCAAGTAGGGGTTGGAGTTGTTAGCTATGGGCTTAGTTCGTATGGATATGATATTCGTGTGACGAATGAATTTAAGATTTTTACCAACCTCAATTCAACCGTTGTTGACCCAAAACTCTTCGATGATGCCAATGTTGTTGACTTCACAGGAGATGTTTGTATCGTCCCTCCTAACTCATTTGCACTGGCACGTACTGTGGAATATTTCAAGATTCCACGCGATGTTTTAGCCATTTGTTTGGGAAAATCGACCTACGCACGTTGCGGAATTATCGTCAATGTCACCCCTTTTGAACCCGAATTTGAAGGGCATATCACGATTGAGATTTCCAATACAACTCCTCTTCCTGCTAAAATTTACGCAAATGAAGGGATTGCACAAGTCCTCTTTTTACAAGGTGACGAAATGTGTGAAAAAAGCTATAAAGATAAAAGCGGAAAGTACCAAGGGCAAGAGGGAATCACGCTTCCACGAATTTTAAAATAAAAAGTGGTAGAATTCGACAAATAAATAGCCTTTAAGGAGCCACCATGCTACACGAATACCGTGACGTTATTACTCATATGAAAGAAAACAATGCGGCAAATGCCCATTTTTTGAAAATTTTCGACCGTCACAACAGTTTAGACGATCAAATTACCGAAGCTGAAAAAGGAAATGTTCCTTTAACTGATTTGGAGCTTGAAAAACTCAAAAAAGAGAAATTATTGCTTAAAGACGAAGCATACGCGATGATTATCGATTACAAAAAAGAGCACAGTCTTTAAATTCCTCGTCATTCCCGATGTCACGTGCCCCCTGTGGGTAGATCGGGAATCCATCCCTTCTCTGCTTCATTTTTTTGATAACTTTTTGAGTCAACTTTCAGCTTTACAGTGATAGCATTGTCCCTTAATTGCAGTAAAAATTATAATTTAGGAGAATTTATGGATCCGCACCCTACGTTTATCAAATTGGCTGATTTTGGGCGTGCTCTTTTAAATCGTCCTTCTTTGCAGGATGGTCTTCCCCTCATCTCTGAATATGCCAAGAATGTCAGTGGGGCAGAGCGATGCTCGATTTTCATTCGTGATTTTTCCAATAAAACACTCTGGACGACACTTGCCGATGGAACGGAGACCATTACCCTCCATGAAAATGACGGTATAGCAGGGCACACCATCAAAGAAGGAAAACCTCTCCTTATCAATGACCCCTACAATGACGACCATTTTTTATCCTCTATTGATAATAAAACAGGGTTTGTAACCAAAAATATTGCTTCCATCCCTATTTTTGATTCCAATCGGCGGATTATCGGAGTCTTTCAACTGCTCAATAAACCCGACGGCTTTAGCAATGAGGACGCGAAGTCAATGATTTTCTTCGCACATTATATTAGTACGTATTTGGAACTTTCCCTCTCGTATGACAATCAAGGTTCATTACTAAAAAAGGAAACCTATGGGGATTGAAATTTATCAGCGTATTGCCATTTTTGGAAAACGTTTAGCACAGTATGAAAGTATCGAAAATACGCTTCCTGAAATTTCAGAAGAGGCAAAAGCTATCATCAATGCGGAGCGATGCTCTATCTTTATGGTAGATCGCACTACAAATATGTTGTGGAGTAAACTCAGCGATGGAGTGGGTAAAATTGTATTGGGAATGGATACAGGGATTGTTGGAGAAACCGTTAAAACTAAGCTTCCAATTTTAGTCAACAATCCGTATGAGGACAGCCGTTTCTCCTCTAAAATTGACACTAAAAGCGGATTTATAACGCGCAATATTTTGGCTGTTCCTATTTTGAATTCCAAACAAGAAGTCATCGGTGTCATTCAAATGCTCAATAAATACAATGGTGATTTTACCTACGAAGATGAAGGAATTATGAACTTTTTTTCCAATTACGTCAGTGGAACCTTGGAATTGGCGCTGTTGATGGAAGAGAATAAAAAGTAAGTTTTACAACAGCTCCCTCTTCATCCAATGACTTAAGCAGTACAACCCCCATGTGTGCTGTTTAAACTTCCCACGATGTGCCATATCAATGTATTTTTCCAATTCTTGCGCATGAAACAATCCCGTCTGCGCGTTAACTTCTCGTATCAAATCAATCCGTTTTGATGCAATAAGCCACTCCATATAGGGGTTTGCAAATCCTTTTTTCTTTCGATTTAAAATCTCATCACTCAAATATTTTTTTCCCATCTGCTTAAGAAGATATTTTGTTCCCCCTTCCCCTATTCGGGTTTGGGAATCAAGGGAAAAAACGGCCTCAGCAAAACTGTGATCCAAAAACGGAGCTCTGGCTTCAAGGGTGTGTGCCATCGACATTCGATCAAGCTTCGTCAAAAAATGTTCCCCCACAAAAAGCTTCAGATCAATAGCACTGTACCAGTGTGAGGGATGCGTGTAATTACTGTGCTGGAATTGTTGTCGATAGGTTTCTAAAAATCGTAACGATTCATTATCTCGAACATTCTGGCGCAACAATAAGTTTTGCTGTAAATCGGTAAATTTTTCTCCGGAAGAGCGAAAAAGCAATGTCTCATCAAAAATCCGCTTGTACCACTCCCATTCACGGTTCATCGAAAAGTTGCTGTGAAAATATTTCTTGAGCCAGTTTTTATGGTGAAGAGTAGACGCTTTTTCGATGTCAAGATACTCGAAATATTGTCGATACCCCAAGAATAATTCGTCTGAACCCTCCCCGCTAAGGACAACTTTATACCCTTCTTGGGCAATGTGCTTCATCAATAAATACAACGGCAATGCGGCAGGATCATTGAGGGGTTCATCCATTTGATTCAAAACCGTATCCAAATTTTCATCAAAATCATGGCGTGAAATCACCACTTCAGTATTTTCTAGCCCAAGTTCTTTTGCAGTGACTTTTGCATTTGCACGCTCATCATACCCACTGTATTCATCATATCCGAGAGTAAAGGTAGGTAATGTTTTACCTTGAGATTTAGCAATCGCACAAATCATTGCACTGTCAATCCCCCCTGAGAGCAATGCGGCAATCGGCACATTACTATCGAGTCTTTTTTGGATACTTTGGTGAAGTAATTCTTCGATATTGTGTACAGAGTTTTGCGGGGTATCTAAAAGAGTGTAATAGCGCCGCTTTGTTATTTCTCCCCTCTTAAGACAAAGATACTCCCCCGATTCAAGTTTTTCAATCCCTTGATAAAATGTATGGGGTGGCGTAGGGGCTAAAAAGGAGAGATAGGAGTGCATCGCCTCTTTATTCATTTTGACTGAGGATAAAAATGGTTTTATCGCCTTAATCTCCGAAGTAAAAACAAAAGCATCCGCTCCATGATGGTAAAACATCGGTTTTTTCCCAAAGCGATCTCGTACTAAATAGAGCTTATCTCCATCAATAAGGGCAAAAGCAAACATCCCCTCAAATCGTTCAATACACCCAATCCCCCACTGCTGATACGCTGCCAAAATAACCTCAGCATCACTGTGTGTCTGCCACGGGAAATCTTCTAATGCAAGACGCAATGCTTTATGATTGTAAATTTCTCCATTGAAACTCAAAAGAAGATTTTTGTATCGTAAAGGCTGATGAGATCGGTGATGATTATCTGTAATTGAGAGACGCTGATGGGCTAAAAAGAGCCCTTTTTCTTCAATGATTCCACAATGATCACGTCCACGATGAGCTAACGTTGCTAAAGCCGTACGTGCTTTTGCGGGAGAATATTCGCCGATAATTCCAAATACTCCGCACACCCTGTAGCTCCTCCATGTTAAAGTTTTCAGTATTATACGCTATTATAAGAAATCACATTTTTATCCAAAGAACGCAATACGATGATACCCGTCTCTATCTCTCAAAAACAAATTGTCCTCGATTTCTTTGCGGATGATATTAAAGTGGTCAAAAAATACTTCAACGCCATCGGTTTTGATTTCGATGAGCGTTTCCGTTTTGATGTTTTTAAAGAGTTCATTTATTCCGCTGCGGGAATGTTTAAAGATATTGATCCTACCATTTATAATCAAGAACTTGTCAGTCAATTCAACGCTATCCGTTATTTAAATGAGCGGTACGGCGAGTTTGAACAACGTACTCAATACGCTCAAAAAGTCTATACCAAAGATTTTCTTTGCGCCCAAGAAGCGTATATGCATAAAAAGAGAGAGTTTGACACTCTCAAATCTGAACTGCAAATGCTCATTGCCAAAGAGCAAGCTGTAACCGCTAAACGAGACATCTTGGAGAAACAAATAGGGACGATTCTCCCAGAAGCTCGAAATGAATTTGAGCATGAACTCAAAAAAATCCGCCGAGAACAAGTGGATACCATTCATTATATTGGAACGCATCGCAAGGAGCTCGAAGAGAATCAATCTTCGATTAAAGCCTTCGAGGATCTTCATCGAGAAGAGTTTCTCCGATATTTTAATGAGATTAAAGAAAAATTAACCCATCAATACACCGAATCCCTTAACTATTTTGGATTTGATTTTAATGAAGCACTCTTTCGCAACTCTGAACGTTCTCGTGCTATTCAAAAATTTAAAACCGATGCAGGTATACAAGGAGATATCAATCTGTGCAAATATGTCGAATATTATCTGCGTAACGTTGTCCCAGAAGCATTGGCGGATGCAGGGCACAAAGAACGGCTTTTAAATGCGAAGCGGTATTGTGAGCGGGTAGGGAAAAATTGAATATTTTATCTTTAGTCGGTCGAGATAAAGAACTTTTTTCTCAAGACATTAGTGTTCATACTCAAAAACTATTCGAAATAGTGTCATCGTCTACCTTTCTCGTCGTTGGCGGAGCCGGTTCCATCGGACAGGCAGTTACCAAAGAGATATTTAAACGAAATCCGAAAAAACTTCATGTCGTTGATATTAGCGAAAATAATATGGTCGAATTGGTACGAGATATTCGTAGTTCGTTCGGATACATCGACGGTGATTTTCAGACGTTTGCTCTCGATATTGGTTCGATTGAGTACGATGCGTTTATTGAGGCAGACGGTCAATACGATTATGTGTTAAATCTTTCTGCACTCAAGCATGTTCGCAGTGAAAAAGACCCTTTTACCCTAATGCGAATGATTGATGTTAATATTTTCAATACCGATAAAACACTGCAACAATCGATTCAAAAAAGGACAAAAAAATATTTTTGTGTCTCCACTGACAAAGCGGCTAATCCTGTCAATATGATGGGTGCCAGTAAACGGATTATGGAGATGTTTTTGATGCGCCGCAGTCGCGAGATTGCTATTTCGACGGCACGTTTCGCTAACGTCGCATTTAGTGACGGATCACTCTTGCATGGCTTTAATCAGCGCATTCAAAAACGTCAGCCTATTGTCGCCCCCAATGATATCAAGCGTTATTTCGTAACACCGCAAGAATCGGGTGAGTTATGCCTGATGTCGTGTATTTTCGGAGAGAATCGAGATATATTTTTCCCGAAACTTAGCGAAGCACTTCACTTGATTACGTTTGCGGATATAGCTGTGACCTATTTGAAAAATTTGGGATATACACCTTATTTGTGTGAGAGTGAAGATGAAGCAAGAAAATTGGCAGCAACGTTGCCCCAGCAAGGTCAATGGCCGTGTCTATTTACTGCCAGTGATACAACAGGTGAAAAAGATTTTGAGGAATTTTTTACCGATAATGAAACGCTGGATATGCAGCGGTTTCATAATCTTGGAGTTATCAAAAATGCGCCAATATATGATGAGTTAAAATTGAATCGCTTTAGTGATCAAATTGATCAAATGAAAGCGGCACGCTCATGGACAAAAGATCAGATCGTTGAACTGTTTTTTGAGATGATTCCTAATTTTGGGCATAAAGAGATGGGTAAATATCTTGATGGGAAAATGTAATGTTTCAAAATAGTGTAGATTTTATTCAAAATATTTATACTACAAAAGCCTTTATCCCTCTTCATGAACCTCGTTTTTTTGGTAATGAAAAAAAGTATTTAAATGAGTGTATCGATTCCACTTTTGTCTCTAGCATAGGTAAATTTGTTGATCAGTTTGAAGCAGAGTTTGCACGTACAGTAGGAGCTAAATATGCTGTTGCCACGGTCAATGGAACTGCCGCATTGCATATTTCTTTGATTTTAGCAGGGGTGGAGCACGATGATGAAGTTATTACCCAAGCATTGACGTTTATTGCAACGGCAAATGCTATCAGTTATATTGGAGCCAAATCGATATTTTTAGATGTAGATTTGGAGACGATGGGATTAAGCCCGAAAGCCTTGAAGCTTTTTTTAGAAAAAAATTGCGTGGTATCTGAAGGAAAATGTCTCAACAAAACAACCCTAAAAACGATTAAAGCATGCGTACCGATGCATACCTTCGGTCATCCCTGCCGTATTGATGAGATTAAAACGATTTGCGATGAATGGCATATTACCTTAGTCGAAGATGCGGCAGAGTCTCTTGGAAGCTATTATAAAGGTCAACATACCGGCACTTTCGGTTGTGTGGGAGCATTTAGTTTTAACGGTAACAAAATTATTACCAGTGGTGGGGGCGGGGTTATTGTCACCGATGATGAAGTATTGGCAAAGCGAGCCAAGCATATTACGACTACCGCTAAAGTTCCTCACAAATGGGAATACGTCCATGATGAAATCGGCTATAACTATCGCCTACCGAATCTCAATGCCGCACTTTTATGCGCTCAGCTTGAACAGCTTCAAGGGTTTTTAGAAAACAAGCGAATATTAGCGACTGAATATAAAGAGTTTTTTGCATCTCAAAATATCCAATTTGTACAAGAGCCCAAAGAAAGTAAATCTAATTACTGGCTTCATGCTATTTTATTGGACGATTTGAAACAGCGTGACGAATTTTTGGACTATACCAACAGTAACGGCGTGATGACTCGACCGATTTGGGGATTGATGAATAAACTCGAAATGTTTAAATTATGTCAGCATGACGCATTAACAAATTCTCTCTTTTTAGAAGAACGTGTTGTTAATATTCCCAGCAGCGTCCGGCTATGAAACCGCAAATTCTCTTGATCGGCGGTGGTGGACATTGCAAATCGGTGATTGACGTGATTGAGATGGAAGGCACATATACCATCGCAGGAATTATTGATAAAAAAGAGTTCATCGGACAAAAAGTGCTTGGGTATGAGATTATCGGTTGTGATGATGATTTAGAAAATCTTTTTCAACAATTCAAATATGCGGTTGTGACTGTCGGTCAAATAAAATCTCCTGATTTACGAATAAAGCTTTTTAATCATTTGCAATCCATTGGGTTTGGAACCCCTTCAATTATCTCTCCCAGAGCGTATCTCTCTAAATACGCCACCGTTGAGAGCGGAACGGTTGTAATGCACGATGCCCTTATCAACGCCAATGCAACTATAGGGAAAAATTGTATTATCAATACCAAAGCACTCATCGAACACGATAGTGTTATCGGTGATCACTGTCATATCTCGACAGGGGCAATCATCAATGGAGGAACAGTTATTGGTCAAGGGATTTTTTTCGGAAGCAATGCTGTCTCCAAAGAGTATACCGTTATTGCAGAAAAATCGTTTATTAAAGCAGGGAGTATCGCGAAATGAGTGTATTTATCATTGCTGAAGCAGGAGTTAACCATAACGGCTCATTGAAACTTGCGAAACAACTGATTGATGTTGCTGCTGATGCTGGGGTCGATGCTGTAAAATTTCAAACCTTCAAAGCCGATAAACTCGTTTCCAAAACAGCCAAAAAAGCCCAGTATCAACAACAGACAACCGATGCTTCCGAAACACAGTATGAAATGATTAAAAAACTGGAATTGGATGAAGCCGCCCATCATGAGCTTATTGCCTACTGTAAAACTAAAAACATCCTTTTCCTCTCCACCCCCTTTGATTATGAAAGCATAGAATTGCTCAATAATCTAGGAATGAATATTTTTAAAATTCCTAGTGGAGAAATTACCAATCTTCCGTATCTACGTCATATTGGAGCGTTATGCAAAGAAGTCATTCTCTCTACTGGAATGGCTGATTTGGGCGAAATTGAAGATGCTCTTGATATTTTAACTGTATCGGGAACGCTAAAAGAACAAATTACCATTTTGCATGCAACAACCGAATACCCTTGCCCTATCGAAGATGTAAATTTACGAGCGATGCAGACGATAGCAAGTGCTTTTGGTGTCAAAGTAGGTTATTCGGATCATACCAATGGTATCGAGGTGCCGATTGCTGCCGTAGCGATGGGAGCATCGGTTATCGAAAAACATTTTACTCTGGATAAAACGATGGAAGGGCCCGATCACAAAGCGAGTTTGGAACCGGATGAATTAAGCGCTATGGTCAGTGCTATTCGCAATATCGAAAAAGCATTGGGCAGTGGGATCAAAAAGCCAAGTCCGAGCGAAGCTAAAAATATGGAGATAGCCCGAAAATCGATTGTAGCGGCTCAATCGATTCAAAAAGGGGAGATATTGACCGAAACCAACTTAGCGATCAAACGACCCGGCAACGGGATAAGTCCGATGAAATTTGATGAGATTATTGGTACAGTTGCACAAAAAGATTATCATGAAGATGAATTGATATGAAAAAAATCTGCGTCGTTACCGGTACCCGAGCGGAATATGGACTTCTTTACTGGCTGATGAAAGAGATTGATGCTGATTCTGATTTGGAACTTCAGCTCATTGCAACAGGGATGCATCTCAGCCCTGAATTTGGTTTGACATATAAAGAGATTGAAAAAGATTTTACTATTACTAAAAAAATCGAAATGCTCCTTTCCAGCGATACCTCAATCGGCATTTCCAAATCGATGGGCTTGGCTCAAATCTCGTTTGCAGAAGCTTATGAAGAGTTACAGCCGGATATAGTCGTCGTGCTTGGTGATAGATATGAGATATTTAGTGCAGTGAGTGCGGCGATGATAGCTAGACTGCCTATCGCTCATCTTCATGGTGGAGAGACAACGGAGGGTGCTTTTGATGAGTCGATACGACACGGTATCACAAAGATGAGCCATTTGCATTTTACAGCAACTGATGAGTACAAATACAGAGTAATACAGCTTGGCGAGCAACCAAATAGAGTCTTTAATGTTGGCGGAATGGGGATAGAAAATATTAAAAGACTGAAACTTTTGAGCAAAGAAGAGTTTGAAGAGTCTATTGATTTTAAGCTTAATAATAAAAATATATTGGTAACTTTTCATCCTGTAACGCTTGAGACCTCTACAGCAAAAGAGCAGTTTGGAGAGCTTCTGGAGACAATGGATGAACTCAAAGATACAAATATAATTTTTACAAAAGCCAATAGTGATACAGATGGAAGAGTTATAAATCAGATGATAGATGAATATGTGGCTAAGAATTCATCTAAATCAGTTGCTTTTACTTCATTGGGGCAATTAAGATACCTAAGTGCTTTGCAGTTTGTAGACGCAATGGTAGGCAATAGCTCTAGCGGTCTTGCAGAAGCACCGAGTTTTAAAATAGGGACGATAAATATTGGAGATCGGCAAAAAGGGCGTATCAAAGCTAAAAGTGTGATAGATTGTGAGCCGAAGAAAAATGACATCAAAAAAGCATTTGAAAAACTTTATTCACAAGAGTTTCAAGCAAATTTGGAAGATGTGCAAAATCCTTATGGTGATGGATGTGCGAGTCTAAAGATTATCAAAGAAATTAAAAAAACTGAACTTGGCAATATACTGAAAAAGTCTTTTTTTGATGTGGAATTTAAAATATGAGTTTTCCAAGAAGTGAAAGAAATATAGAGAGTATTGGCAACGCTTAGAGGTGCAACGACTGGATGTGAATATACGGAGAGTTTTGTCTTATTGAAAGAAATAATATAACGTTAACCACCATTAAAAATGGTAGAATACCCTTATATTCAGTTAAAAAACTTACAAAGTGAGTCAAAAATGACAAAAGCTATTATT
>Ga0268283_1000423_pt1 | contig 29272 bp, 26 predicted proteins | sample saktaG_13_FD_190140 | JGI IMG/M metagenome (GOLD analysis project Ga0268283, IMG submission 190140) | Saline water microbial communities from Sakinaw Lake, British Columbia, Canada - sak_2013_06_06_36m | ecosystem: Environmental > Aquatic > Non-marine Saline and Alkaline > Saline ... | reverse complement strand
GATTGGCTTTCAACCGTCGACAGACTTCAAATCCGTCGATTCCCGGCATCATGATGTCCAGCAAAATGAGATCCGGACGCGCTTTTTGTGCAATCGCCAGAGCCGACTCGCCGTTTTTTGCAAACAACAGCTTGCTCCCGAGGCTCTCCAGTGTCTGAGAAAGCAACTGAAGGTTGGCCGGTTGATCGTCGACCAGGAGGATGGAGTCCGTGGGTTTATCCATTATTTTGGATAGCACCTGCCCTGAATGCTGTCAAGGACATTTGGTGACGATGCGGATGTCCCTCAACTTGAACAAAATATTGCCCGGCCTTTCATGGCAATCTCCGGAAAAAGTCTTGACTATCTGCCGGTGATTTTATATCTCTATGCAACAATTCGAGAAAAGAAGATCGCCCGGTTATCGGAACACGGTTGAAATCCGTGACGGTCCCATCGCTGTAACCGGAATATCCCTTGCATTTGCCTCCCCGAACTCTTGAGGAGGTGGTCACTGGCCTTTTTTCAGGTCGGGAAGGCTGTAAGGAGAGGCACCATCCGGAAGTCAGAAGACGGATCGGGCGATCTGATTGAAGGGCGCGATGGCAAAGGGCTCTGAGGAGATTTTTATCTCCCCGGAGCCCTTTTTTTTTGACGAATTTAACTCATAAGCTTAGGAGTATTTCATGAAGACCCAGATTGAATTGGCCCGTGAAGGCGTGATTACCGGCCAGATGGAAAAGGTGGCAGTCGATGAGGATTATTCTCCGGAAGTGATCCGTGATCGCGTTGCAAAGGGGGAGATCGTCATTCCGAACAATCCCAACCGTCCCGATCAGATCGTCAGGGGGATCGGCACCGGGCTGAGAACAAAAGTCAACGCATCTATCGGCACTTCTTCGGATATCTGTAATATCGATGAAGAGGTGCGTAAGGCCATTGCTGCCGAGGAAGAAGGGGCGGATACGCTAATGGAGCTCTCCGCGGGGGGAAATCTCGACCGGGTCAGAAGAGAGGTGATTGCAGCTACCCGCCTTCCGGTCGGCAATGTTCCCCTGTATCAGGCGTTCAAGGAGACTGCCAGGCGATACAAGGACCCGAGCCGGCTCGATCCCGAATATCTCTTCGATCTTATCGAACAACAGCTCAGCGATGGCCTCAGTTTCATGGCGATCCACTGCGGCATCAACCAGTATACCATCGAGCGTCTTCGCAAGCAGGGTTACCGTTACGGCGGGCTGGCATCAAAAGGCGGAACATTCATGGTGGCGTGGATGGATGCAACCGGAAAAGAAAACCCCCTGTACGAGCAGTTCGACCGGGTCTGCGGTCTCATGAAGAAATATGACGCGGTGCTCTCCCTCGGAAACGGCATCCGCGCCGGTGCGATCCACGACAGCCACGACCGGGCCCAGATGGCGGAGATGATCATCAACTGCGAGCTTGCCGAGCTTGGCCGCGAGATGGGATGTCAGATGATGGTGGAAGGTCCCGGACATGTTCCCCTGGATGAGATCGAGGGAAATATCATGCTGGAAAAGCGGATGAGCGGCAATGCGCCGTATTATGTTCTGGGTCCGATTCCCCTGGATACCGGAGCCGGTTACGATCATGTGGGAGCCGCCATCGGTGCCGCGCATTCGGCTCGTTATGGCGCGGACCTGATCTGCTACATCACGCCCGCGGAGCATCTTGCGCTGCCCACGGAGGCCGATGTCCGGGAGGGCGTTCGGGTCACCCGGCTGGCTGTGCGGGTCGGTGACATCGCCAAATATCCGGAAAGGCGGCAACGGGAGAAGCGGGCCGGGCTGGCAAGACGGGACATGCGTTGGAATGATCTGGAAAAGGAGCTTTTGTTTCCGGAGATCGCCAGAAAGAAAAAAGCGGAGCGGGCGCCCCAGGAGGAGAAAACCTGCACCATGTGCGGTGATTTCTGCGCCATGAAAAAGGGAATGGAGGTTTTTAAGGACGATATTCGGGGCGATAAAATCTCACGTGTGGACTGAATCCTTTTCGCAGTCCAAATGTTCATGAATTGCTTGGGCATCCCCGCAGGTGGCAATGTCCATGTAGCGCTTCACGCTTCACGATAAGGAGTTTTGAAAATGGAAAAACTGAATCGTACCATCGGTTCCATCAGGACACCCGACAAACTGGTTTATGAAAAAGCCCTTGCGCGGCTTGCGGATCAGGCGCGCCCGGCCGGCAGCCTGGGCATTCTCGAGGATGTTTCAGCCCGGCTGGCTGCCATCGCCGGAACTCTTGACGTGCGTCTCCGGAACAAGGTTATCGTGACCTGTGCCGGCGATCACGGGGTTGTCGCGGAAGGGGTCAGCCTCTTTCCCCAGGAAGTGACCCCCCAGATGGTCTTGAATTTCGTCGGTGGGGGGGCGTCGATCAATGTGCTCGGAAAGCATGCCGGCGCCAGGGTTATTGCCGCCGATTTGGGCGTCAATTACGACTTTGATCCGACCCTTCCCATCTTTCACAAGAAGATCGGAAAGGGAACGGCCAATTTTGCCAAGGGGCCGGCCATGACGCGGGAGGAAGCGATCCGATCCATTGTGGCCGGCATCGAGATCGTCGAGGAACTTTTCGAACAGGAGCCGGTGGATATTCTGGGTACCGGGGACATGGGGATCGGCAACACCACGCCATCGACGGCTGTCATTGCGGCGTTTTCGGGGATTTTGGTTGAAAAGCTAACGGGCCGCGGCACCGGGATCGGCGATGCCGCCCTTGCGAACAAGATCGCTGTCATCGAAAGCGGCTTGCGGATGCACGCGCCCGACCCCCGTGACCCCGTCGATATCCTTTCCAAGGTGGGCGGATTCGAGATCGGCGGACTGGCAGGGCTCGTGATCGGCGCTGCGGCAAAGGGAATTCCCGTGGTCTGCGACGGCTTTATCTCAACCGCCGGGGCGCTGATCGCCTGCGAGCTGGCTCCGGCCGCAAAGGCGTATCTGTTTACGAGCCACCGGTCCGTGGAAGTGGGTCACCGGTACATGCACGAGAGGCTCGGCATCGAACCCCTGTTGGATCTTGGCTTTCGGCTGGGAGAGGGAACCGGGGCCGCTATTGCTATGGAGATGCTCGATGCCGCCACCCGGATTCTTGCGGATATCAAGACTTTCGAGGAAGTGGCCATAAAAAATGCCCAGATCTGAGTATCCATTGCGCAAAAACGATGGCGACGCCGACCCATCTCAGGTGGATTACCAGTTCCTTGAGAATCTCTCCACTGCCTACTGGCAATCGGAGGTTCTCTTTTCCGCGCTGGAGCTGAAGCTCTTCGACCACATCGAAAGCGAACCCATGGTCACCCAAAAGCTTTCCGCGTTATCCGGGTGCACGGAGGAAGGCCTTTATCGTCTCCTGAAGGTGCTGAAGCGGATGGAGCTGATCGGGGAGAGCCACGGGATCTGGTTCAACAGCCAGGTTGCCCGGTGCTATCTGGTCGCAAAGAGTCCTTCCTACATGGGGGATTTTTTTCTCTACCGCCGCGCCATGCGGGATAATTTTCGCCTTCTCACGCGGAAAATCTCTCTGGAGGATGATGAGCTTGAAGCAGCGAACTGCGGACATTCAGCTCCTGTGGCAGATCCTGTATCAGATCCTGCGGCGGATTCCGTGCCGGATGCGGGGGATGATTACGAGATCAGAAACTTCAACTATGTCCGGGCATTGGATCAACTGGCGAGGGAGAAGGCAAGGGAGATCGTTGAAATTCTCCTTCATGAAACCTGGGAGCCGCCCGTTCTCGATATTGGCGGCGGAGCCGGATCGCTCTGCCGCTTCCTTGTGGCCTCCCTTTCCGGTTCAGACCCCGATCAGGGAATCCGATTTCCGGCATCCGGCAATGGGGCCGAAGACCCGGCCGAAGCATCCCGCTCAATGCGGGGCGTTCTTCTGGACCTTCCAGAGGTGATTGCGGCCGCACGCAAGATTTATTCGGATGAAAAAGAGTGGGAAGGGATCGAGACCGTCGGCGCCGATTTCCGTTTCCATGCGTTTGCAAAGGAAAGCACCTTTGGCCTGATTGTGATGAGCAATTTTCTCCATGCCTACGGAGAAAAGGAAGCCCGAAAACTTCTCGAAAAGGCGCTCTGTCTTTTGAAACCAGGGGGAAAGATTCTCATTCACGACTATTTTCCCGACCGCCTGGGCCGCAATCCCCAAAAAGGGGCCATCTACGATCTGGCCATGATGCTGAATACCTATGACGGCCAATGTCATGAGGCTTCCAAAATTATTTCCTGGCTTAACGCCGCTGGCATTCGGCAAAATGTTGTTCTCGATCTTAAAACAGACAGCTCTCTGATTCTGGCCGGGGAAAAACTTTCGCAGGATCATCTTGTTTCCTTGCCGCTTCAGTGGGCTAATACCGCCATTTCCGATGGGTTCAGGCGGGCTGTTCCCATTCCCACGGAAAAAATTGTCACGGCCCCATGGGTCAGGATTAAATGCCGGTATGGGTGTAAGGGATTTGGAAAGAATCTTCAGTGCCCCCCTTACGGCCGGGATGACCTTGAGACGGAACGACTGCTCAAATCCTACAAATGGGCGCTTCTTCTGGAAGGAGCCCCGCCTGGAAAACAGTTTCATCAGAGGTTGCTCGGGCTTGAGAAAAAGGCTTTTCTCAGCGGTTTGCACAAGGCCTTTATCCTGGGCGCCGGTCCCTGCACGGTTTGTGATACATGTCCCGGCGAGGGGGCGTGCAACCGAAGTGATCTGGCCCGGCCTTCGATGGAGGCCTCGGGGATCGATGTTTATCAGACGGCAAAAGAGGCGGGCATTTATCTGGCGCCGGTGAGAAGGTCTATCCTCTGGGCCTTTCCAGGCTTTCGAGTCTGGTTCCGGCGGCATACACAAAAAGCGCTCTGGATATGAACCGCTTTCCCGATCCCTGGCCGGAGTTGAAAAAAGTGATCGAAGATCAGCGGCCGGATATCATTGCCTTTTCCCTGAGAAACATCGACCCCCTGGCCGGCCATCTGGTCTCCTATCTCTCGTCCCTGAAAACTGCCGCCGCGCTGGTTCGAAAGGTACTTCCAAATTCGCGGATACTGGTCGGAGGCCCTGCTTTTTCTCTCTTTGGAATCCGGCTCATGAAAGCGGTTCCCGAGATAGACTATGGACTGGTGGGGGAAGGCGAACGGGTGTTTCCCGCAATCATTGGAAGCGATGTCCATGCCGCTGCGGTTCCGGGTCTGATCTGGCGAAAAGAAGGTGTTATCCATCAGAATCCATCGGGTCCGGGTATTTCCCTGGATGAGATCCCCTCCATGGACCTGGCCACTTTCGATCCCGCGGATTACACCCAGGGAAACGCCTATGTCGCAGCCGTCGGGATCGAGGGAAAGCGGGGATGCGATTTGAGCTGCGGTTACTGCGTTTACCCCTGCCTCGGCGGGGCGAGAATGCGTCTGAGAAGCCCGAAAAAAATCGTGGATGAGATCGAGTTCTTGCACCGCGAGCAGGGTATCTCTCTCTTTCACTTCACGGACGCCGTGGTCAATCGGCCCGTCGACCATTTCGAGGCATTGATGGAAGCGCTCATTTGCAGAAAACTCGATGTCGGCTGGACAGGCTTTTTCAGGGAAGACACCCTGGACCGCAGGCTGGCCGAGCTTGCCAAGGCCGCTGGGCTGGTTGCCATCTACTTTTCCGCGGATGCGCTCACGGACCACGGCCTGAAGCTTCTGGGAAAACGGCTGACAAAGCAAGACATACTGAAGGCGGCAAGGGTTACCGCCGATAGCCATATTCTCACCATGTGCCATTTTCTGCTCAACCTTCCCGGGGATGGCGATGCAGAAGTAACAGAGGCTTGGGAAACGCTGGAGCGATTGCTGGAGATCCATAAAGACCCTGCAAATCTTGGGGCCGTGATCTTTAACCACGTCAGGCTCTATCCCGGGGCGCCGCTGACAAAGCGGCTGATCAGAAGCAAAGAGCTCTCTCCAGATGTCGATCTCCTTTACCCCGTTTATCATAACCCCCCGAGATTCTCCCATCTCCTTCATGAGATGGATGCCCACTGTCACTGCGCCGGTGTTTTTTCGCGGCTGAAACCGGTGTTCCGCATGGATTTGAGCATGGAGAACATGTGAAGATCATCGTTCTGGAGCACCCGAGAATTCGTTCGGAAATCAGGTTCAACGACATTGCGAACACTCCCCTCTGGTCCTGCCTGATGGGCGGCTATGTGGCATCCGCCCTGAAGACTGCCGGCCATGAGGTCGCATTGATCGACTGCACGGTGAATGGCTGGAGTTTCCCCCGGACCGCTGATGAAATCATGGCGTTTTCCCCGGCCCTTCTGGCGGTGAATTGCGTCTATATGTGGGAAAAGAGCGGCGCGATCTTTTCTTTTTTTCAGAATCTGAGAAGCGCGGGTTTCAGGGGCCACATCAATCTCTTCGGATTCTATCCCACCCTGGCTTGCCGGACCATTCTGGGCTTTTGCCGAGAAGTGGACACCATTTGCGTGGGAGAGTGCGAGATTACGGTCAAAGAGCTGGCAAGCAGTCTGGAAGCCTTCGGCGCTGTTGGGGAAATTGCCGGGCTTGCCCATCGAAGCGGGGAAGGGGTCAAGATGGCCGGTCCCAGGGCGCCCCTTCGTGATTTGAATCTTTTTGATTTTCCCTTGCGGACAAACGGCGGGTTCCGGACAGCATCGATCCTGGGCAGCAGGGGGTGTTACAATCACTGCAGTTTCTGTCCGGTTCCCTCCTTCTACAACAATGGACCCCTCTGGCGGGGCCGGAGTCCGGAAAACATCTTGCTTGAAATAAAGTTGCTCATTTCCATGGGAATCCGGAAATTCTACTTTGTGGACCCCAATTTCTCATCGGCCCTGGAAGGAAGGGAAAAGACAGGACCCTGAGGCTGATGGAACTGATCCGCCCCTTGAAAATCACCTTCGGCATGGAGACAAGGCCCCAGGATCTGGATGATGAGATCATGGAAAGCCTGGTTTCATCCGGGTTCGCCAGTATGCTTCTGGGTGTCGAGAGCGGTTCCAAAACCCTTCTCGGACAGCTCTCAAAGGGCTCCACATTGAACAGCAGCGAACGCGCCATTGCACTCTGCCGCGGATTTGGCATCGAACCCGAGATCGGCTTTCTGATGTTCATTCCGGACAGCACCCTTTCCGATCTGGGCGAAAACCTTGAATTTCTGCGGAAAAACAAACTCTTGAACCGGCTTGACCGGACAGCCAACCTCTTTTCCCATTCCCATATCGTTCTCATGGGAACCAGCGGATACCAAAGATACGAGAATGAAGGCAGGCTCACGCCGGCCGGCTATATGGGATTCGAGGGAGAGATTGAATACGCCGATAAAAGGGTGGCATGGATGCGGGATGTGGTGGTCTTTGCCTGCCATCATGTTTTGAGGCAGAGCGCTTATTCCGATTCCCCGATCTACTGGCAAAGGCCCCAGGAGCAGGGCCCTGCCAAAAGGGTCAACGACTACCTGGTAAAGCTGTTTGAAAGGCTTCTGAAAAACGCTGAATCCTTGAAGACATTGGGTGATCCGGAAATGATGAAGAAAGATATCGAAAGGGAGATCAATCGGGAGATATGGGGGGAGCCCTTAAAAGCGAAATCTTGCCTTTGAATGGTACTTGTGTCAATGTACTTGATATCCAAGTTTTTTGTATTGGCCAACGATCCAGAAATGGAGGTATTTGCCCTCCTGACCGACTCCAAACAAATATGGGACTTACCTATGTTCGAGAACCGCTTCGGACATCTCAACCAACTGCGCATACGATCCTATCTGACGGCTTTGGTCCTGTCGTGCCTGGTGCCAGTGTGCCTTTCTTCCGCATATCTGGTTCGCTACTCCTACCGGAACAAGATCGCGCTTCTCGATCAGAACCTGCTGGCTACCGCCAATATCCTATCGGTAGCCTTGGATCGCGACCTTGCGATCAGCCAAGCATCATTGGAGGCGCTGGCCACCTCGCCCGCGCTCGCATCCGGAGACATGGCCACGTTCCATGCCCAGGCGCGGAGTGTTCTCAAGAGCTTTCCGGATTCGGACATCATCCTGGCCGATGCAACTGGCCAGCAGATCGTCAATTCCTACAAGCCGTTCGGCAGCGCTTTGCCCAAACGCGGCTCTCAGGACTCGGTGCGCCGCATTTTTGAAACAGGCCGACCCATCATCAGTAACGTCTTCAAAGGCGCCGTCACCGGACGCTATCTCATCGGGGTGGATGTTCCCGTGTTCCAGGACGCCCAGGTACGTTACGACCTGGCGATGACCCTTCCGGCGGATCACTTGTCGGCCCTGTTCCTCCTGCGCGAACTGCCAAGCGAATGGCTGATAACCATTCTGGACAGCGACAATGCCATTGCGACCAGGTCCAAGTTGCCGGAGATGCATACCGGGAAGCACATATCTCCGCCTCTGATGCAATTGATAGCCGTTGAAAAGCAAGGTACCACCGAGGGGGTCAACATGGAGGGAGCACTCTCCACAGTCAGTTTTCGGCGTTCGGACATTACCGGATGGACGGTGCTGGTCAGCACTTCCAAAGCGGTTATGGCCAATGAGCTTAAGCAGTGGTTTCAGTGGGTGATGGCGAGTATGAGTGCGCTTTTGCTCTTTGGAATGGGACTGGCCCTGGTCATCTCCCGGATCATCACCCGGTCCGTGCAGGGCTTGATTGCGCCCGCCCTGGCCCTTGGGCGAGGTGAAACCGTGTCGCTGGGCCATTTCGAACTTGCTGAAACCAGCGAGGTGGCCAATGCCTTGTTGCTTGCCGCCGACCTGCTCCGGAAACACGAAGCGGCGCGCGAACGCGCCTATGAGCTTTGGCAGGAAGCAGAGAACAAGGCCGAAAAGGACGTTTTAACCGGTGTCTACAACAGATTGAGGTTCAATGAATTCCTGTCGATAGAAATAGCCCGGTCCTCGCGTTATCAGATCCCCTTTTCCCTGGTCTTTTACGACATTGACTTATTCAAGACGATCAACGACACCCATGGCCACGAGGTCGGGGACGAAATCCTGAAAGCCGTGACCCGAATCGTCCGCCAAAATACCAGAGAGAGCGACATCATCACCAGATGGGGCGGGGATGAGTTCATCATCATCCTTACCCAGCAGAACGAGTCCAACTCTGCGTTAGTGGCGGAGGTGATTCGCAGCGTCATCGACTGTCATTCGTTCGCCAGGGTCGGGCATTTGACGTGCAGCTTCGGCGTGGCCGAATTCAGGGTCGGGGACACGCCGAAGACATTGACCGCCCGCGCGGACCTATCCCTGTACGAGGCCAAGAGGAACGGCAGGAACCGGGTGGAAAAAGCCAGCGCCTTATTCCGGAATCAAAAAACTTGAACATATAGTTAAAACAAAGTGTTGCAATTTTGTTGATTGATACAAGGAACAAACGACAAAAGAGGATGTGATATCGTGAAATGTTTTTTTCAAAAACCAATAATTGCGGGTGTTGCATTGGTACTGCTTTCTGGATGCGCTACTACAGGAACCACGCCCGGTTCTGACTCAACCAGTGATGATGCCAATTATACCAAAGCACAGGGGACTGCCGTTGGAGTCGGCGTTGGAGCCGTTTTAGGTGGTGTTCTTGGCAAGGTTTTGGGGGGTAACAATGGCATGTTGGTCGGAGCTGGAGTAGGGGCGTTGTTGGGAGGAGCCGGGGGATATGCAGTGGGAAGTTCGGTTGCGAGCCGTAAACAACAATATGTCAACGAGGAGGACCGTCTGGACGGTGAGATACAGGTATTTGCGAAATACAACAGCGACCTGGAGGAATTCAACAATCAAACAGCAGCTCAAATTCAGATCTTGGACCAGCAAATCGCTGAGCTTAAGTCCCAATCCAGTATAAGCCAGGCTCGGGCTACCGCACTGCAAGCCAAACAAAATGAGATTAAAAAACGGATCAGTGAATCTGACCAGCGCAAAAGCAGCTTGAACAAGGAGTTGGCAGCTTTGGACCAGGATCAGCAACGTATGAATAAGTCGCAAGATCAGGCGAAGGTGGAAAAACTCAATCAGGAAGTCAACACACTTAAAGAGAACATTGCCGTGCTTGATGCCCGAAGTGTAGAAATGGCTAAACTGAATGAATCGACTACGTTGAGGAAATAGCTATGTGTAGAAAGCTCATGATTACAATCGTATTGACTGCAGTCTTGACCGCCTGCGCAGTGAGCAATGATCCCAGGCAGGGTGGGCTTTTTGGAGGGTTGCATGGTCTTAGCTCCGGAGCCTATGATGCTCGTGTTCGGGATCGCCAGGATGAATTAAACCGTCAGCAGGCTTATAATCAGGAGCTAAAGGAGCAATCAGAGACGCTGGAAAGCGAGGCTCAGTTGCGGGATTATCAGTTAACATTGGAACAGCAACGCGTGGTCAGGTTGGAACGTGATCTTTCCATTCTGGAGTCTGAAGTTAATCAGCTTAAGGCTAAGTCTGATAAACAAAAAACTGAAATCGCCGCTTTACAGCGTAAAATTAATGTTCAGAAACAGAAATTAAAAACCCAGCAATCCGCCCTGACTGAATTGGATCGTGCCGGCGGAAGTGCGGCCGACCCCGAGCGTTACCGGGTACTCGTACAAGAGCGGGACAATCTGACTGTGGAATATAAAAATTTGCTCGAGTATTCGAAAAACGTTTCCAATACTACAGACTGATCATAGTTTTTGTCTAAGGTTATGGCCTGTTGTATTGCTATTTTCACAGTATTCGCGCAGCCTGTCCGTCAGTATCTGATTTACATCGCGGGTTTTCAGCGAAATGCGAATGAATTGACTGGACAGTCCCTGAAAATTGCCACAGTCCCGGATCAGTATCCGGTGGCTCAGGAGGTGTCGGGAGACGGCTTCCGCGGTGAGTCTATCCAGTTTTGCCAGGATAAATGAGGTGGCGCTGGGATAGAGCTTGATTCCCGGAGCAGATTGAAGAGCTGACATGACAAAATGTCTTTCTCCCGCCAGATAAGTCCGGGTCTCATTGATAAATTCAGAGACATCCTGTTTTGGGGTCATCAGGTAAATCACGGCAGCCTGAGCCAGGGTGTTGACGCTCCAGGGCAGCATGTAAGTGCTGATCTTTTCGATCATGTCAGGATGCGCAACGACAAATCCGATTCTGAGGCCGGGGATGCGAAAGATTTTGGACATGGAATTCAGAACGATGATGTTGGGCAAGGCGGACCCGATCAGGCTCTTTGCCTCGCCTTCCGGAACAAAAGACAGATACGATTCGTCAATGATGAAGCGAATATTCGGATATCTTCGGCACAGGGACTCGATTGTTTCGGAAGGAATCAGGGTTCCTGTCGGGTTATTCGGGTTGCAGATAAAGACCGTATCGCTGTGTCCGATATCCATTGTATCCAGGGAATGGGAAAAGGATGTTTTTTTGTTTGAAAGTGCAAACCGGAAGTCGACGCCGTGCATGCGGCAGGCATCGGCATAATCGGAGTAAGTCGGCCCCAGGATCAGGGCCTGTTTGATTTTCAGGGCGACAGGGAGCGTATAGATCAACTGCGTTGTGCCGTTGCCCGCCAGAACTTTCTTCGGGTCGATGTCGTGATGGCTTGAAAATGCCCGGACGATGCTTCCGGCCCCGGCTTCCGGAAGCGCAATGATCCGCTCAAGATGTTTATGAAGATGGGCCATCAGGCCGGGCATGGGGCCCAGCGGGTTCACATTGCTGCTCATATCCAGAATTTCCATGGGGTCGCAGCCCAGGTCTCTGGCTTTATCAAAGATATTCCCGCCATGTCCGTTGATCATCGCATCACTCCTGCGTCAAAAGAAAATGTTAAATATTGAATCCTTCAATTCATAACCAAAAAGCTCAATGCCGTCTGCCGCTTCCGATTGTCTATCTGCTTTACGGCCATTGAAAGCGCTTTCCTGCTGCCGACAAATACGCATAACTGCTTTGCTCTTGTCAGCCCCGTATAAATAAGATTCCTGAAAAGCATTTTGAAATGCTGCGTGGCAACGGGAATGATCACCGCATCGAATTCACTGCCCTGGGATTTATGAATGGTAATCCCGTAGGCAAGAGATATTTCGGTCAAGTCCTCACGCGCATAAGCAATGGGGGCTTGTTTCCCGAATTGAATCAGGCATGCGTAGTCTTGCAGGTCGATGCTTGTGATCCTGCCGATATCTCCATTGAATACGCCCAGGTCATAGTTGTTTCGGGTCTGGATAACCCGGTCACCCTCCCGGTAGACCCGCTCGCCTATCTTTATCTGTTTCTTTCCCTGCTGCTCGGGATTGACAGCCTGCTGAATGGATTGATTCAGATTGACCGTCCCCAGGCTGCCCCGGACTTGCGGAGACAGGATTTGTATCTCGATGTCCTTGCCGAAGTATTCAGGGATGGATTTGGTATAGAGCCTCAGAACCATATCGAGTCCCGTTACGCCATGATGAAGGGCCGACCAGGGATGAATCGACTTGATGAGGGTTTTCAGCTCCTCGATGCTTCCCTGCGCCTGATGAACTTTGAGCAAATCGACATGCTTGAACTTCTCGGGAATGTTAAATATCGGGGCATGGATTTCCGATGAATCCCTGAATTCCTGAACGAGAAGGCTGTCAATCATCAGGGTATCATCTTCGCGCTTCATCACCCCGGTGATTTTATCACCCGATTGAACCATCTGTTCCTCTCCCGTGGTGACGGTATGCCGGATAGCCGCCTTTGCCCTTCCCAGAAACTGCAATTGTTCCTGAGTGGCTTCATCGGCATCGATAAATATGCATCCGGCTTTAGATTTCCACAGGTCAGGTCTATGGAACGGGGATTCAATCCTCGGAATCTGCCCCTTGTTGATCTGGTGGGCAAAGCGGATAATCATGGATTCCTCGGCCTGACGAAATACCCGGGTAAGTCTGAAACTCGGCACACAGGTTGCCTGTAGAAGATCCTGTAGTACATTGCCTGCGCCTACTGACGGCAATTGGTCCGGGTCGCCGATAAAGAGCACCTGCGCATTCTGGGGGACTGCTTTCAGGAGTGCCGCCGCCAGGCTTATGTCCAGCATGGAGCATTCATCAATAATCAGGTAATCCAGTTGAAGCGTGTCCTCTTCGCCTTTTTTAAAGCCGTTTTTTCCGGGCGCCCATTCGAGCAGACGGTGAATGGTTTTTGCCTCGTATTCGATCACCTCGCTCATCCGCTGGGATGCGCGGCCGGTCGGCGCGGCCAGGACCACCCGCTTTTGCATGGCTTGAAGCAGTTTTACCAGAACCCGGGTGGTGGTCGTTTTGCCGCAGCCGGGCCCCCCTGTCAGGATGGAAAACGATTTGCCTGCAATTCCTGCCACGGATACCTGCTGTTCATCGGAAAGAACAATGCTCTGCTTTCGGCAATACCGCTCCAGCCAGTCGTTTATCCGGGTCTGGTCAACGACAACGGGCTGAGCAATCCACTGCTTGACTCTTTTGGAAACGTACTGTTCATCAAAGAATATGGAATTGGAATAATAGGCTGAGACTTCACGCCCCTTTTCATCGGAAAGAGACCTTTTCTTGATTTCGTTGGCGGTAATCAGGGACTGCAATATGCCTGTTATCTGATCCGGCGTTCCGGTTTCAAGCAATTCCTGCGTATTCTTGATAATCTGGGATTCAAGCAGATAACAGTGCCCGTTATCTCGCGCTGCCGCCAGAATGTGCTTGATGCCGGCCTCAATACGGGGAACCCCATCTTTCTCGAATCCCATGTTGAGCGCAATCTTGTCCGCGGAAAAGAATCCGATTCCATAGATGTCCCGTGCAAGCTGATACGGATTGCTCGAAACTTTTCGGATGGCATCGTTGCCATAGGTTTTGTATATCTTAACGGCATAGAGGGTGCTGATGCCGTATCCTTGCAGGAAGAACATCACATCCCGGATCGCCCGGTGCTCCTGCCAACTGTTTTTAATGTCCGCAAGTTTCTTTTCCGCGATTCCCGGCACTTTCAGAAGGTCTTCTATGGTCTCCTCAAAGACCTGCAGGGTCCGCTCATGGAAGAACTTCACGATTTTGTGCGCGGTTTTGGGGCCGACGTTCTTGATCAGTCCGGAGCCAAGATACTTTTCCAGAGCCGCGCTGGTTGACGGTTTTTTTTCAATCACCCGCTCGGCCTTGAACTGCTCACCGTGTTTCTGATTATAGCTCCAGGTGCCGAAGAAATCCATCGAACTGCCCGCAAAAACCTTGGCCTGATGGATGATTACGGTGACGAGTTTATGCGGTTCATTAAAGGGCGATACTTTAAGGACCGACCAGCCGTTTTCCGCATTGTGGAAAGTGACGCGTTCCACGATTCCGGAAAGGCGGTCCAGATTGTCGCCTGATGGTGATTGAGGGGATGATTTCATGACTGGGTGATTATACAACAAAACCGCATGCCATGGAAAGCCTATATTCCATCGGGGATGGTGTTAAAACCCACAGCGGATATTCATATACAATAATGCCATCTTGATTGCACATTGGAATTATTGTGATAGAATCATGTCATGCACGGCAGGTCGATGCAGTAGCTTCGTTTCCTGGCCATGGGTATTCAATAATTGTGAGATGAACAACAGGAGATTGTCATGTCCGAAGAAATATGCCGGAATCTCTATCGCATCGAGGTTCCCCTTCCCGATAGTCCGTTGAAGTCCCTGAACTCGTATGTCGTAAAAGGAAAAGACCGGAATCTGGTTATCGATACGGGATTCAATCGAAAAACCTGTCTGGCGGCCATGCAGACAGGGTTAAGCGATCTGGGGATCGATCTGTCGCGGACGGATTTTTTCATCACCCACCTTCATGCCGATCACTTCGGCCTGGTGAGCCGTCTGGCGACCCCAACTAGTCAGATTTTTTTCAGCCGACCGGATGCCGAAATCATGGAATCCTGGGAAGGATTTGAACCCATGATCGCTTATGCTGGCAAACACGGATTTCCGGAAAATGAGCTGCGTACGGCGATTGAACAGCATCCCGGGAACAAATTCGGCTCGGACTGGGTGCCGGCCTTTCACATTCTGGCGGATGGGGACCGGATCGATGTGGGGGATTACGGCTTTGAATGCGTTGCAACTCCGGGACATACCCTGGGCCATACCTGCCTGTATGAACTGGGCCGGCGGCTGCTGATCGCCGGGGATCACATCCTGGGAGATATCACGCCCAATATTCAATGCTGGTCGGACACTGAAAACCCTCTTCGGCATTATCTGGACAGCCTCGATAAGGTTCGGCGCCTTGCAGTGGATCTGGTTCTGCCAGGGCACCGCTCGCTGTTTTCCAACTGTACTCAAAGAATTCAGGAACTCGAAAAGCACCATGAACAGCGGCTTGATGAAGTTCAGAAAATCCTTGAGGGACCTCCCCTTACGGCCTACGCGGTTGCTTCCAGAATGACCTGGGATATCCGCGGTTCCTGGGATGAATTTCCGGTTGCCCAGAAATGGTTTGCAACCGGGGAAGCCATTTCACATTTGCGGTATCTTGAGGAAGAAGGCAAAATCCGGCGGGCCAACGGGGGTGCGGATGATGGGGCGAAAGGGGTGAAAAAGGGCACGGTCCGATTTCAGCAACTCGCTTATCCCCATGAATCAACAAAATAATTTGCTTCTTTGCAAGAAATCTTGTAGGCCATAGTGGCCATGGGTATTCAGATATTATTATGCTGGTTAGGGATGACGGATCTGAAAGCGGCTTCCGGGGTAGAAGAAGTCGGCTTGGGTCCTGTTGCGCAGGCTGTGGCGGCAACGCCTTACAAAGAAGTTGTGTTGCTTAACAATTGGGAAAAGGTGTTGTTTTTTCGGTAATCCGGTGAAAAACGGCCGCAATCGTAACTATGCAATGTCGATTTCTTGAAATGCTTTACGAAACTGCATCGGATTGGCGATATTGTTAAATATCTCGCGGGTACCGCCGGTTCCAATAACGGTGATGCTCCCGTAATCCAGGATTCTTCCCATGATGCTTTGATCTACATTGACCGTTTCAATCTTGCTTAAATTCATTTCCAGAGTTCGCCTGGCTATCAAGCCCACCTTGATTATGACTCGTTTTGTTGTGATCGCGAACTCGCTGGTAGCCTGCTGGATGAAAGGCGCAATCCAAAGCGTCAGGATTGCCTTTGGCGTCAGATAAATGATCCAGTGCAGTTTCGCGGAATAGACCACCGTTTCACCCTTGATCAAATGTGAATCAACATAATTTCCCATTATTAAAGTCCTTCATTTCTTCCAGATTGGAATTTTATTTCGCAGAAACATCCAAAATTCTTGCCGAGATATCAAAAGTTTTCCATCCGTGTGTCACACCGGCGGGAATGAAATAGGTGTCCATCGCTTCCAAAATGCTGTGCGTATCACCAATGAACATCTCAATCTTTCCTTCAATCACGATGCCGCATTGTTCAAAGGGATGCTGATGTCCGGTGTCTTCCTTTTCCGGGTCTATCTCCATGCATGCCATGACCAGTTTGTCGCCAAACTCCGCCGTGCTCCTGATCCCCGGTCTAAAATCCTGTAAATTCATTTGATTTACTGATTTTTGAAAACCCATGGTTTTTCCTTTATTTTTTGCCGTACCCCACGGTTTGTGAAAATAATATTTTCTGATCTTCGCGCAATTTCATGGCCTTAGCCAGAGCGGGTTGGTCTATGGACGCCCGGAAAACAGTAGCCAGGCCCTCCGAAGCACAGAAAAGATATACATTCTGACCGATGAAGGCGGCATCGGCATGAGAATAAGCTTCTCTTTTCTCGATGGAGTATTTTTCCATTCGGCTGAAATCCGCCACCATGATTAAATTCACAGGTGCTGTTTTGACAAAAGGCTGCTTGCCGGTTAGCGATCTGATATCTTCATTTAAAATCGGTTCCAATCGATTGGTTTTTGCATCATAAAGATAAAGACCGCTGGCCATGCTGACATATAAATCAATTTCCTGACAGTTTGAGGCTGAAGGAACCGTACGCTTTCCGATCTCGGGACGGTTAATTCCATACGCAGCCCAAAGCAAATTCGACAATACCTGGGGCGGTAACAGGTCAGGGCTGAATTCTCGCGATGTTGATCTCTTCTGAAGAGCCTGCATCAGGGGTTTGCCGCCGTCAATCTGAGGCGAAAGAAGCTGAATGGGTTGCAGATCATCCGCTCCCGCTGCACCAATCAGGGTCATAACCAGAAAAAAGGAGATAAAAAATACCGGATATTTTGTCATGCGAAGATCCTCCATGTGGGTTTTAGAAATATTTATGTTTGCCAGACCGATACTTCTCCATCATTATTCCTCGGACAGCGGATAGGCATAATCCTCACAGCATGGATGAATGGTCGTCATTATGCCTTTGAAGCGATCCGACAGCCGAACTCGAACGCTTTCCGGCAGTCTACTGGAAAGACCTCTTCACGTCGTGCCGCCTTCTTGGCCGGGTCCATATACTCCATAACGACTTTTGAATAGTCCGGAAACTGATAGGTGTCATAGCAACAGAAAGTTTCAGCCGTGCCGAAAACCATGCGAAGCGATGCCTCGGTGGAGTTGAACATCGCCCCATAACCCCGTTCGGCAATCATTTCCTCTGGAACGTTCATTGTGTAAATGATTCCAGTCCTAATCTTTTTAGGGAATACAGACCGAGGCGGCTGGGTATATACGAGGGGAGCGAACAGAAGGCGCTCCATGAATGAACGCATTTCGCCGGTCATGGATCCGAAGTATATCGGTGATCCCAAAATAATCGCATCGGCTTCGTCCTCGATCTTTTTGAGCAGCGGACTCAGGCCATCATTAACGGCACATCTTCCGCTGTGCTTCCCATCAATGGTTTTGCATGCGAAACAACTGATGCATCCCTTGTAGTCGAGATCGTACAAATGCACGATCTCGGTGTTGGCCCCTTGTGAAGCAGCGCCTTCGAGTGCATGCGTCAGCAGGGTCGCCGTATTCCATTTCTTTCTCGGGCTTCCGTTGATACCGATGACCGTCATATCTCACTGTCTCCTTTTCTTGTTGAAGAACGCATAGTTTTTTATATTATATTCGCGTTGTCCGGTCAGAGCGGACCTTATGGGCCGGCCTGTTGGCGCTACTTCATCTTTGATTTCAGTTTGATCCTTTCACCGGCAACCATGAAGCTGCCTTTTCCGAGATGATGAATCGTCCGCGGATTCTTTACCGCGGGGTCGATCCAGGCTTTGATGACTTCAAGGACAAACAGGCAATACTCGGGCACCATCTTCGTGTCGGCCACCCGGCACTCGAGATTTGCATAGCACTCTTCGATGAGAGGTGCGCCAACTTGCGCAGCAGGCCGGGGTGTGAGGCAAAACTTCTCGAATTTGTCTATATTCGCACCCGACGTATTGCCGCAACCCACGACTTTTTCAGCTATCTCCATCGAAGGAATATTGATGACACATTCATTGGATGCCTGCAACATGCCGAAGGAATGATTGCGATCGCTGATTACGCAACCCACGAGTGGCGGTTCAAACTCAATCATGGTGTGCCACGACAGGGTCATGATGTTTGTTCGCCCATCGCAGGCGGTCGTGACCATAACGACCGGACCCGGTTCGAGCAAGCCATAGACCTTGGACAGGGGAAAGGATTTCTTTGCCATATTGGTATCACATTTCCACAGCGATTGGCATCAATGTTCGTCGCTCCAAATCAATAATTATGTGTCAGGTGCGCGATGCGAGACGAAGTTCGAACCGTTGTTCCTCGACTTCTGTCCCCCACTGGGCGCCGCGAAGTTGTTCAATAAGCACAAACCCTGCCTGTTCATAGAGATGCCGTGCTGCGCTTAGCCCCGCAAATGTCCAGAGGTAAACACGCGGGTATTTTTTATTGCGACAGAAGTCTATGGCGGCATCAATGAGTTGTTTGCCCACTCCTTGGCCACGGATCGCATCGGAAATGATGAACCATCTGAGATGCGCTCCTTCTTGTGTCACGTGAGCCCCGTCGATGGCAATGCTTCCTTCGATGCGGCCGTTGACCGATGCGGTCCATAAGCCGTCACGTTGATCGTCATAGCGGTTAATGAACTCCGCAAGTCCGGCGGCTACTTTGGCTTCGAAAAATGCACCGAACCCCCAATGGGCATGATAATACGTGCCATGCAGTTCAACAACGCGGCCGATTGCACCGGGAACATAGCCTTTGTGGATCTTGATCTCATCCATACCCGACATTTTCCTTTGATCAGACTTTCAATTTGTCACTTTTCGTTCATTGAGCGTACGGTTTACCTCCCCCATTGTAGCCTGGAGAAAAATTATGTATTCGAGATGATTTCATTCGACACGTTGTCCACAACAACCGGGGTCTCAAGGTAATTCACCACGGGGTCGGAACCATATTTCCCGCGCACAAACGCTTTCCATTCCCCGGTGTACAGACGATCCGCATCTTCGCGTGATTGCCATAGATAGATGCCTCCGGCTGTAGTGCCGTCTTGGGAAAGAAAGTAGTACTTTCGAATTAATCCGGTCATGCCCTGGTACTTGGGTGCTGTGCTCAAAAAAATCTCTTGGGCCTGCAGCTTTGTGATTGTTTGTGGGAGTTTGAATTCAACAATTGCTGTAATCATGGATATCTCCTCGTGAAGGGGGCGTCTGACAAGAGACGTTGTAAATGAGAAAGTCAATAAAAAAGCCCTTCAAACTCGGTAGAATCTGAAGGGCTGAGCCAGTTGGTCACTTGCAGTGAGATCTTGCAGCAATCGATTGGGATCAATCCTTGTCCTTCAGGATTTGAAACCCGGCCTTGGCAAGCGCCTTTTCAATGGGTCCGGTTTTCAGGGTAGACAGGCGGAAGGTATAAACCCGGCGGCTGGACTGTTGGGCCGTCATGCCGATATTGACAATTTCGCCGCCGTGATTGCGAATGATTTCGACCGCCTGATTGAACGCCTCGGGCTGATCGCCAACCGACACATCCAGTCTGGAACCGCCGGTCAAAATCCCCATCATGTCGATAAAAGCCCGGAGAATGTCCGATTCGGTGATGATTCCAACGACTTTATCGTTTTTGACAACCGGCATCCCGCTGATTTTGTGCTCATAAATCATCCGGGCTGCGGTTTCCAGATCATCATCCGGCGCCACCGTTATGGGGTCGACGATCATCAAATCCGTCAGGGTCAGATCTCCGACCATGGCGGGAATCAATCCCTGCTTCAGACCCGACAGGGTAACAAATCCCTTCAGTTTATTTCCCTTCGATACGACGGGAAGATGACGAAATCCTTTTTCCTTCATCAACTCGATGGCCTTTTGAATCGAGGCATTTTCAGTTACGGTAACCGGATTCGTGATCATCAGGGATTTGATTTTCATTGGCGATCCTTTCCATCAAGGGATGGGCTCACGGCTGATAAAGACAGAGGGGTTCTTCCGCCAGGTAATCCCCGGCTGCCTCAAAGGCTCTGGCCCGGCATCCACCGCAAACCTTTCGGTATTCACACTTTCCGCATTTTCCTTTCAAATTATCATAATTTCTTAAAGAAAGAAAGACTTCAGAGGAGTTCCATATCGTGGAAAAAGAGGTTTGTTTGATATCGCCGCAATTGAGCTGTAGAAAACCGCAGGGCTGAACAATGCCGGTATGGGAGATGAAACAGAATCCGGTTCCGCCCAGGCAACCGCGGGTGACCGCATCCAGGCCATGGGTTTGAAAGGTGACGGTCTTGCCGTCTTTTTTAGCGCGCTGGCGAAGGATCCGGTAATAGTGCGGCGCGCAGGTGGCTTTCAGTTGAAGCGACGTATTCTCCCGCTGATCATAAAACCAGTTGAGGGTTTCTTCATATTCTTCGGCATTGATGGCTTTATCGGCGATATATTTTCCCCGGCCGGTCGGCACCAGCAGAAATATATGATGGGCCACAGCCCCCAGCTTTATTGCAAGATCCTGAATTCTGGGTATTTCATCCAGATTGGTCTGGGTAATGGTGGTGTTGATCTGAAATTCAATTCCCGCGGCTTTCGCATTGGCGATACCCCGAAGCGCGCCATCAAAGGCACCTTCAACCCCTCTGAAAAGATCATGCTTTTCCCGGGTTGCCCCATCCAGGCTGATGCTGATCCGTTTGATTCCGGATGACGCCATTTTTTCGGCGTTTTCTTTGCTGATGAGGGTGCCGTTGGGGGCCATGACCATTTTCAGGCCTTTGGAAGTCCCATAGCCGGCAACTTCAAAAATATCCGGCCGAAGCAGGGGTTCTCCGCCGGTCAAAATGACAATGGCGGGGCCGACTTCCGCGATCTGATCGAGAAGGCGAAAACAAGCGGCGGTATCCAGCTCGCCTTCATAGGGACCGTTCGTGGCAGCGGCTCTGCAGTGCACGCAGGACAGGTTGCAGTTGCGGGTGATTTCCCAGGCAACCAGGCGAAGTGATGATCCCTTGGTTTCGGAGTGGCTGTGTTTCATCGGAATTGAAGCTCCTTGGCGGCGTCCATGGCAAAATACGTCAGGATCATGTCTGCTCCGGCCCGCTTGATGGCGGTGAGGGATTCCATCATGACCCGCGGTCCGTCCAGCCATCCCAGTTGTTCGGCAGCCTTGATCATGGCGTATTCTCCGCTGACGTTGTAGGCCGCAACCGGCAGATCGAATTCCTGACGGACCCTGCAGATGACATCCAGATAGGCCAGGGCGGGTTTGACCATAATGATGTCCGCGCCTTCTTCGATGTCCATCGTCACTTCCCGAATGGCTTCCAGTGCGTTGGCCGGATCCATCTGATAGGTTCTGCGGTCTCCGAATTTGGGTGCGGAATCCGCTGCCTGGCGAAAGGGGCCGTAAAATCCCGAGCAGTATTTGGCGGCGTAGGACATGATCGGCACGTGGGTAAATCCGTTTTCATCCAGGCTTTCCCGAATTTCCGCCACCCGGCCGTCCATCATGTCCGAAGGTGCCACCATGTCCGCGCCGGCCTTGGCATGGGACAGGGCGGTTCGTGCCAGAAGGTCCAGGGACGCATCGTTGTCCACCATGTTTTTTTCAACCACCCCGCAATGACCGTGATCCGTATACGCACACAGACAGACATCGGTGATGACGGCCAGATCCGGGACCTTGTTCTTCACGGCTTTTACGGCCCGTTGTACGATACCGTCCTTGGCATAGGCACTGGTTGCCAGCGGATCTTTTTTATCGGGAACGCCAAAGAGCATGACAGCCGGAATGCCCAGTTTCTGAACTTCCTGGCAGGTTTTGACGATCTGGTCAACGGACAGTTGAAACTGTCCGGGCATGGAAACGATCGGTTTTTTTAGATCTTTGCCTTCAATGGCAAAAAGAGGCAGAATGAAATCACTCGTGTTCAGAACGGTTTCGCGAATCATGCGGCGAAAGGCTTCATTCTGCCGGAGTCTTCTGGGGCGGTATTCGGGAAAAAGCATAAGGGCAACTCCTGTTTTTAAGAAATTTCGGCATCCGTCAGATAACAGGCCGGATCCGGCGCCCAGACATCGCCGGTAACGGCTTCGGCCCGGACCCTGAAATTCCCGCCGCAAACATCCAGCCAGCGGCAGGTTGCGCATCTTCCCTTGACATAGGGCTTTTTGTCTTTCAGCCGCATCATCAGGGGATTGGAAAGATCGGACCAGATCTCGGAAAACGGCCGCTCGCGGATATTGCCGAAACTGTAATGTCGCCAGAACTGATCCGCATGAACCTGCCCATCCCAACTGACGCAGCCGATTCCTCGGCCGGAGCTGTTGCCTTCATTCATCTTCAAGAGTTCCAGAACTTCCCCGGCCCTTTCCGGATTCTCCCTGAGCAGCCGCAGATACACGTAGGGGCCGTCGGCATGGTTGTCCACGGTCAGGATTTCCTTGGACAGCCCCAGGTCATGCAGTCTTTTGGTTTCATCCATGATCATATCCACGATGGCCCGGGTTTCTTCACGGGTGGAATCTTCCTCAACCAGTTTGGAGCCCCGGCCGGCATAAACCAGGTGATAAAAACAGGCCCTGGGAATGTTCATGGTTTCAAGAAGCTTGAAAATACTGGGAATTTCGCCTGAATTGAATTTGTTGATCGTAAACCGCAGGCCGACCTTGATGCCGGCTTCCTGACAGTTGCGGATGCCGTTCAGGGCCGACTGAAAAGCGCCCTTGACGCCCCGGAACCGGTCATTGATCTCTTCCATGCCATCCAGGCTGATGCCGACATAAGACAAGCCGATGGCTTTGAGGGTTCGGGCGATTTCCGCCGTGATCAGGGTCCCGTTGGTGGAGATGACAGCGCGCATGCCTTTTTGAACCGCATAGTCCGCCAGTTCCGGAAGGTCTTTCCGGGCCAGGGGTTCCCCTCCGGAAAACAGGATCACCGGGGATCCGAATGCGGCCAGATCATCGATGAGGGCTTTGCCTTCGGCGGTGGTCAGCTCATCGGATGTAGCCTGGTCTTTGGCATGGGCGTAACAGTGGACGCAGCGCAGATTGCACTGACGGGTCATGTTCCAGACCACCACCGGTTTCTTGTCGCTTGAAAACTGAAGCAGATGGGACGGCAGACTGGATGACATTCGATTATAGCGAAGGGCATCGGAGGGTTCAACCGTTCCGCAATAGAGCTTGGATATACCGATCATGATTTGTCTTTCATGTTGGGGTTGCCGTTTAGGTGTCGTTTCAGCCTGTTTGGTGATCGGGAAGGTTCAGCGAAACCCCCCGAAGTTCATCCTTGATGAGGTTGCTGATAAAGGTTTCGGGTTCCAGCAGGGCTTTCCGGGTAATGAAAAACCGGTTTTTACCGGTCTTTTCCCGGACCAGCTTGAGGCCCAGCTCAAAATCGATGGAAAGCTGCCGTTCAAAATCCGCGATATGAATCGCGGGATTGGTCAGTTGTTCGATGATAAAGTCAATGGCATTGTCTTCCAGCACAATATTGATATCATGTTTCTTGTAAAAAGAGAGTTCTATTTTTTTGATTTCATCATACAAGGATTTGACTTTCTGAATAATATGTCCCACATCCATCACGTTTTTGGAATAGAAAGAGGTTACGATATCCATTCTGGATGGAGTCAGGGTAAGACTGTATTTTTCTGAAAGATTCTTCCGGTTGGTGTGCAGGTAAGCCTTGATTGCGGTGCGTTCATCCTTTGCCAGTCTGTCAAATTCTTCCAGAACATCATGGTTTTCTTTACCCATCAGCTTTGAGAGCGCCTGCTCAGGCGTTCTCAGGACGGATAATGTCACCGGGAATTTTTTCACCTCGGAGGATGGCAGGCAGCGCTCAAACAGAAGCAGGGCTTTTTCAACCGCGCTCACCAGACCCCTTGCCCCGGTATTCTCCATGAATGCATTTTGCGCCAGGATTCTAAGTACCGGATCATCAAATTTGATGTCAATGTTATAAGCTGCAAAATCGAGTTTTTTGCCCAGAATGACCGGGTTGTTGGGGTTTTTGAGAATTTCGAACAGGTCATCTTCGGTCAGCCGTTCAAATATGGCCCGAACCGGAAGGCGGCCGACGAATTCGGATTCAAACCCGAATTCGATCAGATCTTCGGATTTGACATGACTCAGAATATCCTGGCGGTCCTGATGAGTTTTGACGGCAGCACCAAAGCCAATGTTCTGGCTGGTCATACGGCGATGAATGATTTCCGTCAGATCGCCGAAAGCCCCGCTCATGATAAACAGGATGTTTTTGGTGTTGACAGACCGCTTTTCGCGGCTACCGGTTTTTCGGAATCGTTCGATCTCCTGAAGCATGGAAATGGGATCATGGGGAACTTTCAGGTCCACTTCGGTTTCTTCCATGGGCTTTAATAGTGCCCGCTGAACACCGGTCCGGGATACGTCCGCCCCGATCATGTTCCGGCTGCCGGCAATTTTGTCGATTTCATCGATATAGATGATGCCGTACTGTGCCAATTCAATGTTGTCATCGGCTTCCCGGACCAGGTCCCGGACCAGATCTTCCACATCTCCGCCGACATAGCCGGTTTCACTGAACTTGGTGGCGTCCCCCTTGACAAAGGGAACCCCGATTTTTTTGGCGATCAGTTTGATCAGATAGGTTTTCCCAACGCCGGTCGGGCCAATCATCAACACATTGTTTTTAATGCTGCCCACCATCTCATGTGGTGAACCGGATGCGAAATCCGCGTGTTTAATTCGGTTGAAATGCGTGCAGATTTTGGTTGCCAGAACCGCTTTGGCATGATCCTGCTTAACGACATATTGATCCAGATAAGTAATGAGTTCTTCCGGTTTCATATTGAAATGAAACGGATTCTCCGCTTTGGGAGTTTTACCGGAAGCATCCAGGGTGTTTTCCTGAGGAAGCACTTCCTGGGATACCATCTTCACCGAACCTCCGAATTTTTTTGCAAGGAATTCGCCGATTTCTTTTTCAATCTCTTTGGGATTGGGGATGGTTTCGTTTTGAATATTCATTTTAATTATCGATGCTGTAAGAAAGAGTTTATAAAACTAATCAGGGCCGACATTGGGTGAAAATATAATCACATCTGATTCAAAAATCAAGTCATGAGGTCAATGCGGATCTGACCATGTTGGCAAAGCAGGCATTTCCCAGCGTAACCCATTTCACCAGGCGATCCTGTTTAAGGTCGAGCCGGGCAATGATTTCAGATTCGTTCAGTCCTTTCCGGTTCAGATCCGTAACCCTTCCGTAAAAATCTTCCAGAAAAGCCAGTTTGGCGGCCAATCTGACTTTTCCGCCTTTGGGGATCGGGTGATGTCCACAGAACAGCGCGTTAAAATCAAGGGTTAAGACGGTTTTCAGGGAATCTATCTGATCGCTGAATTTCTCGTCGGACCGGAAATACTTGATGCGGTCTCCCAGGTAGAGATCGCCGGAAAACAGCCAGCCGTTCCGGGTTTCCAGATATACGGTATGATCCTTGCTGTGACCGGGGGTGTGAACCGGAATAAAGCGGTAGCAGCCGGTATCGATGCAGTCGGGAAGGGGGGTAACCTTTACCTGTCCTGCTTTTCCCCACACCAGGTGCTGGTAGGGCAGAATGTTAAGCCCTCCGTTCATTTTTTCAGCGGTCAGAGAATGTCCCAGAACCTCGGCGGAAAACATTCGGTGGATTTCAGCGGCATTCCCGCTGTGGTCTTCATGGTAATGAGTCAATAGAATCCGCTCGATGGCATGGTCTTTCAACATCCCGATCACTTCAGCGCGCATGTGGCGCTGGGCCGTATCGATTAACACGGTGTCCAGAACATACATATGTACCGACATCAGGGGAGGACCGATCGGGCTGTATCCCAACTGATAAGCGGTAACCGGCCCGAATTTTTTTTTCCTGCAGATCTTCATGGTTTCAAAATAGCTCGAAAAAGGTTATGGGTTAAGGGAAATAACTTGGGGGCAGAATAAGAACCAAGCACTGCCAGTCTATTTCATATAACCATAAACCCCTTTATTATGCAACGCTGCCGAATATCTTTGGAGTCATTTCTCCTTGAAAAATTGACAAAGCCCCGATGTCTCGGTTATAGTTTCAAAAACATTCATTAATAAGGAGGCTATCCGTGCAAATCCTTGAAAAAGCCCTGTCTCTGGGCAAACATGCCCTGAACGAATATGAATCCAAAATCCTGATGTCGGCCTTCGGGGTTCCGGTGGTTCCGGAAAAGACCGCCCAGAATGTGAATGATGCGATTGCAGTTTCCGAAGCAATGGGATTTCCCGTTGTCATAAAGGCCCTGGGGTCTACCCTGCTGCACAAAACCGAGCGGGGACTGGTACAGGTGAACTTGTCTTCTTCTCAGGCGGTGTTCGCTGCTGCAACGGCCATGGCAGCCGAAGCCGGATCGGAACTTGAAGGCTTCCTCGTTCAGCCGTTTATTCAGGGAAAACGCGAACTGGTTGCCGGCTTGTTTCGGGACAGGCAGTTCGGGCCGGTCGTCATGCTGGGGCTGGGGGGTATTTTTACCGAAGCGCTTTCCGATGTCACGTTTCGGGTGGCGCCCCTTACCCAGTCCGATGCTCTGGAGATGATCGGTGAAATCAAGGCCAAACGGATTTTGGATGCGTTCAGGGGAGAAGCCGCCGCCAATAGGGATGCCCTGGTTCAAACCTTGATGGGTCTTTCCCGGCTTGCTCTGGCCCACCCTCAGATTTCCGAAATCGATATCAATCCCCTGTTGATATCCGCGGACGGCAGTGTATGCGCCGTGGATGCCCTGGTTGTCCTGAAGCCCGAGATCGAATTTCAGAAATTTCTTCCAGCCATTGATCCTTATGCCATAGGCTCCCTTTTTTACCCCCATTCCATTGCCTTTGTCGGGGCTTCGGCCGCGATCGGAAAATGGGGGCATACGCTCTTTACCATCACCGCCGGCAGGGGGTATAAAGGGGAGATATATCTGGTCAATCCCAAAGGCGGAACCATTGCGAACCGTCCGGTTTTTCGGTCGGTCGCCGAGATTCCGGGGAAAGTCGACCTGGCCGTGGTGACGGTACCGGCAGCCGGTGTCATGGACTTGATTCCTCAGTTTAAGGCCAAGGGCATTACCAATATGCTGCTGATCTCATCCGGTTTTGCGGAAATCGGTCCGTCCGGAAAGGCCTTGGAAGAAGAACTCATTCAAAAAGCCGCGCAAAACGGTATTCTGGTTATCGGCCCCAATACCATGGGAATCTGCAATCCGCATATTCACCTGTATTGTACCGGAAGCCACGTGCTGCCGGAACCCGGAGCAACTGCCGTGGTCGCCCAGTCCGGGAACATGGGCACCCAGCTTCTGGCCTTTGCCGAGCAGCAGGGAATCGGGATTCGCGCCTTTTGCGGCTCCGGCAATGAAGCCATGGTAACCATTGAGGATTATGTGGATGCCTTTGAGAAGGACGCATTGACCCAGACCGTCATGCTGTATGTGGAAAGCGTTAAAAACGGCAGGCGGTTTCTGGAAAGCTGCCGTCGCGTCGGCAAAAAAAAGCCCATCGTCCTCTTGAAAGGCGGGCAGAGTCAGGCCGGGAATAAAGCCGCGGCCAGTCATACCGGAGCCATGAGTTCGGACTCCCGAATTTTTGATGCCGTTTGCCGGCAGGCTGGAATCGTCAAGGTGGAACGTTCGATGGATCTTCTGGATCTGTCGGCGGCGTTTTCCTCCCTGCCCCTTCCCAAAGGAAACCGGGCCGCCATCATGACCCTTGGCGGTGGATGGGGGGTTGTGACGGCCGATCTGTGCTCGGAATACCATATCGAGGTTCCGGAGCTCTCACCGGAGCTGATCGACCATATCAATACCATTCTGCCGCCCTACTGGAGTCACTCAAACCCGGTGGATATCGTTGGGGAAAATGACATGACCATCCCCATCCGGATCATGGAAATCCTGATGAAATGGGACGGCTGCGATGCGGTGATCAACCTGGGCATCATGGGCCGAAGGATCCTGGCCAATAAACTGGCCGAATCCATATCCAAATCCGATCCGACCTATTCAGCGGAGTTTCTGGCCATGATGGGCGAGAAGTTGCTGGAGTTTGAAGCCGAATATGTCCAGCATATCGTTCGGTTGATGGAAACCTATCAAAAGCCGGTATTCGGGGTCAGCCTTCTGAAGGAATGCCAGGACAAAACCGTTTGCCGCGTCAACGACAGCCGGTATAAGGGTGTGTTTTACGAAAGCCCGGAGCGGGCTGTTAAGGCTTTTTCCAGAATGGTGGAGTACCGAAGCTTTCTTGAAAGGTGACTTTAGACAAGACCTGAACATTTCTATTAAATTAAGCTTAAAGTGCAACTTCAGGCTGGATGCTGAAGGTTATCAGGACGAATCATTTGAGCTCTCACAAAACTTCAGGGTGTTGAGAAAACTGTTTTATCAACTATTGATATTACAGCCTCAACACCCTGATAGCTTCATTTACGACACATGATCATCTGCCATTAAATCTGATTTTCGTGGCAGAGACTGCAAGTGATCTGCGTGCCCTTGGGAATGGAAACGTTACGGCCATCCGCTGAAAATGTCCGGTTTACGGCAGCTTTTGAAAGCACCGTCCCCGCTCCGGTGGTTCCATGACAGGTTCCGCAAGCTTGCTGAGATGCATAACTGTGATGTCCGCTGATCCATGCCTGACTGTTTACATTGTGCATGCCGTGAGGCCCGCCGTTTGTGGTCAGGGGTAATCCAGTTCCATGGCAGGCCGTGCATTCGGTGATCTTGCCGTCATGGCCCTGAATCGTCGTTGCGGTCAGATTGTCATTGGCCTGTGTAGTCGGCCATTCAGCATGCGTGCTGCCGTGGCAGGATTCACATGCCACGCCGCT
>Ga0268283_1000422_pt1 | contig 29394 bp, 22 predicted proteins | sample saktaG_13_FD_190140 | JGI IMG/M metagenome (GOLD analysis project Ga0268283, IMG submission 190140) | Saline water microbial communities from Sakinaw Lake, British Columbia, Canada - sak_2013_06_06_36m | ecosystem: Environmental > Aquatic > Non-marine Saline and Alkaline > Saline ... | reverse complement strand
TTGGCTCTATCAGTTTTACATCTTTAGCACCAGCTTGTTCTGCTGAATCCTTAACTGCACGTTCTTCAACTTCGGTAATCCCCGAAGGAATACAAATAACCATTTTCAATGCAGGAGGAAACCAGGTCTTCTTGGTGTTAATCATTTTGATAAATTCCCGAATCATGTATTCGGCAGATTGGAAGTCAGCGATTACTCCATCGCGCAAAGGCCTAATGGTTTTAATGTTCTCGTGTGTTTTCCCGTGCATCATCATTGCCTTTTTGCCTACGGCAATAATCTTTCCAGTATTTCTTTCAATCGCCACGATCGAAGGTTCATCAACTACCACCTTATCATTGTAAATAATAATAGTATTCGCAGTACCAAGGTCGATGGCGATTTCTTTTGTTAAAAATGAGAACAGGCCCATATTTTGTAATTTTAGAATGGTGAAAAATCAATCAGTTTTATTAGTGTTTAAAATGTCGTATTCCTGTAAAAACCATCGACATTTTGTGTTCGTTACAAAAGTCAACAGAATCCTTATCCCTTACTGAACCACCCGGTTGCACTACAGCTGTGATCCCTGCCGTATGAGCAATTTCAACAGAATCTGCAAAAGGAAAAAATGCGTCCGAAGCCATCACGGCACCATTTAAGTCAAATCCAAAAGTTTCGGCTTTTAAAATTGCCTGCTTTAATGCATCTACTCTGGAAGTCTGTCCAACCCCACTTGCAATAAGCTGTTTATTTTTCACCAAAACGATGGTATTTGATTTTGTATGCTTAACAATTTTATTAGCAAATATTAAATCTTCTACCTCTAGGGTAGATGGATGAGTTGAGGTAACTGCCTCAAAATTATCAGCAATTTCGGTTTTCAAGTCTTTATCTTGAACCAAAACGCCATTTAATGCTGATTTAAATTGTTTTACAGGAAAATCAAACGCTTTCTTCTGTAAAATTATTCTATTTTTCTTAGACTTTAGTACTTCTAGTGCATTATTTTCATAGCTAGGAGCAAGAATTATTTCAAAAAATAATTTGTTGATTTCTTCGGCACTTTCAAGGTCAACAATCTGGTTGGTAATTAAAACACCACCAAAGGCAGAAATAGGGTCTGCAGCAAGTGTATCATTCCAGGCATTAACCAATAAATTACGACTTGCCAAACCACAAGCATTGTTGTGTTTTAATATCGCAAAGGTGGGTTCTGAAAACTCTGCAATAAGGTTAATCGCTGCATCCAGGTCTATTAAATTGTTATAAGAAACCTCTTTACCATGTAATTGTTCAAAAACTTCAGACAGATTTCCAAAAAATAATGCTTTCTGATGCGGGTTTTCACCATACCTGAGTGAGCGGGTTTCTAAAATACTTTGCTTAAATACGGGTAGTTTTTGACTTTTATTAAAATATTTAAAAATGGCCGTATCGTAATGCGACGATACGTTAAATGCATGAGCGGCAAACTCCTTTCTGTCCTGCAGGGAGGTTTCGCCACCTTTTTCAATCATAAGTTTAAGTAAGTTTTTGTATTGCCCAACATTTGAAATAATCACTACATCGTTAAAGTTTTTCGCTGCAGCACGAATTAATGAAATACCTCCTATATCAATTTTTTCAATAATATCTTGCTCGCTGGCTCCTGATGCAACTGTTTTTTCAAAAGGATAAAGATCTACAATGACCAAATCAATTTCCGGAATTTCATATTCTGTTAGTTGTTGTCGATCCCCCTCTAGTTCACGTCTACCCAATATTCCACCAAATACTTTTGGGTGTAATGTTTTAACACGACCACCTAGTATAGAGGGATATCCGGTTAATGATTCGACGCTTTTAACATTTACACCCTGCTCCTGGATAAAGTCGAATGTGCCGCCGGTTGAATAAATATTTATTCCCAGCTCGTTTAATTTGTCAACAATCTCTTTTAAACCGTCCTTACTATATACGGAAATTAATGCGTTCTGTATCTTTTTCAATGTATTAGCTCTTTTAAAGTTGAATTACAATTTTATTAAAAATCAATGCAATAAGCAATTTAATTTAAGTTTATTTTCGACCCTTATTTTGCTATTTAATTTGTGACTTTGATAGTAATTTTAACGTGAATCCACCAGAAACAGTTACAAGGCAGAAACGTTTCAGGGAACACCCTAGCTTGAGGTTTTTATATTATCTTTGAAAATTGCTTACAAAAATACATTGTTAATCGTTCGGTAAGATGGAAAAATTTAGAATAATGATATTATTAAGACTTATCAGGGAAAGTTATTTGTTTGCCATTCAGGCGATTAAAATAAATAAAACCAGAACGTTTCTTTCGCTAATGGGTATTACCATTGGTATTTTTTCAATTATTTCCGTTTTTACGGTTTTTGATTCAATGGAGAAATCAATACATACCACCATTGATTCACTGGGAGACAATGTATTATTTATACAGAAAATGCCTTGGGTAATGGACGGTAACAGTCCTTTCTGGAAGTTTTTTCAGCGTCCTGAACCAAAATTAAGTGAATTGGAGGAAATTCAGAGAAGAAGCAACACTGTTCAATCTGCTGCATTTATGATAGGGGTTAATCGCACTGTAAAATATCAATCAAAGAGTATAGAAAATTCTTTGATTCTTGCAGGTACCCACGAATACGATAAGGTAATGAGTTTTGATATAAGGGATGGTAGATATTTTACACCGAATGAATCTGCAAGTGGCAAAGCTGTTGCTATAATTGGTAGTGATATTGCAGATCAGTTATTTGAGACCGAAGATGCGATAGGACGAAAGCTAAAAATATTTGGTAGAAATATTGAAGTAATTGGGGTTTTAACAAAGGAAGGTAAGGACCTGTTCGGTAACAGTTCAGACAATCAAATTATTTTGCCTGTAAATTTTGTTAGAACAGTAATAGAGTTGCGAAGTGTTTCATCAAATATTATCGTAAAGGGTAAACCAAATGTCAGCAACGAAGAAATGCGTGATGAACTTACAGGAATAATAAGATCTCTGCATAAATTAAAACCGACAGTTGAAGATGATTTTGCTATCAATGAAACTGACATGATCTCAAAACAATTTGACAGTTTGTTTGCTGTAATTTCAGTTGTTGGTTGGATTATCGGTGGTTTTTCATTGTTGGTTGGAGGGTTTGGAATTGCCAATATTATGTTCGTATCTGTTAAAGAACGAACCAGCCAAATAGGAATTCAAAAATCATTAGGAGCCAAAAACTATTTTATTTTACTACAGTTTTTATTCGAAGCTGTATTCTTGTCAGTTCTTGGCGGTCTGGCGGGCTTGTTCATTATTTTTGTCATTACCATTTTGGTGAACATGCAGGACATGTCATTTCAGCTGGTACTAACAGCAAACAATATAATGTTGGGAATAGGTGTATCAGGTCTTATTGGTTTAGCTTCAGGCTCTATTCCTGCCTATAATGCATCCAGACTTAATCCTGTAGATGCAATGCGTTCGACCTTTTAGTTGTATCCCCTTCAATTTCTGAAGGTTTAGGAATTATTCCGGCTAAAATTTAATCGCTGAGAGGTTGCATGACATTGATGGTTAAGAAAAAAGGATCTCAATTGTTTAAAACTCAACATCAATAATTCTCTCATAATCCCTATCTTTATATCAAGAATTAATACTATGGAAAAACGCTGGGTTATAAAGGAAAGAGGTGATGAAGAAAAAATAAAAAAGCTAGCCCTGGTATTAAATATTACTGATGATATTGCGAACCTGCTTGTTCAAAGAGGAATTTATACTTACGAGCAATCCAAGTATTTTTTTCGTCCTCAGCTAGCCCATTTACACGATCCTTTTTTAATGAAGGACATGGATAAGGCCATTGAGCGTATTGAAAAAGCATTGGCAAATGATGAGAAAATTTTAATTTATGGCGATTATGATGTTGATGGAACAACGGCCGTTGCATTGGTTTATACCTATATTAAGTCATTCTATAGTCATATCGATTTTTATATTCCTGATCGGTATTCAGAAGGTTATGGAATCTCGTTTCAGGGAATTGATTATGCCGATAAAAATGGGTTTTCATTAATAATCGCTTTAGATTGTGGTATTAAGGAAAATGAAAAAGTTGCTTATGCCACCTCAAAAAATATTGATTTTGTGATTTGTGATCATCATCGTCCGGGTGATGAACTGCCAGCCGCCTGTGCAATTTTAGATCCTAAAAGATTAGATTGTAATTATCCGTTTAATGAATTGTCGGGATGTGGGGTTGGGTTTAAACTCGTTCAGGCATTTGAGAAAAAAAACAATGTATCCCCTTTGGATATTTTTGATTTATTAGATTTGGTTGCAGTGAGCATTGCTGCCGATATAGTGCCTGTTACAGGCGAAAACAGAACCCTTGCATACTATGGTTTGAAACAGATAAATTCGTTTCCACGTCATGGTATTGAGGCAATTTTAAAATACAGCAATGTTAAAAAGCAAAGCGAAGTTGATTCGGAGCAGTTTTTTAACAGAGAGTTAACTATCAGTGATTTGGTTTTTTTGGTTGGCCCCAGAATTAATGCAGCAGGACGGATCAAAAATGCCCGGAATTCGGTTGAATTATTAATTTCGGATAACGGAGCTTATGCGACTGAATTGGCCGAAAAGATTAATTCATTAAATACTGAAAGAAGAAATCTGGATTCGTCGGCAACCCAACATGCACTTGAACTTATCGCTGCTAATAAAAACTATTCAAATCTAAAAAGTACTGTCGTTTATCATCCGGAATGGCATAAAGGAATTATTGGAATTGTAGCCTCACGACTAACCGAACATTATTACCGGCCTACAATCGTGTTTACAAAATCGAAAGGATTGATTACCGGATCAGCTCGTTCCATTAAGGATTTTGATGTATACGATGCTATTGATCATTGCAGTGATTTGTTGGAACATTTTGGGGGTCATAAGTATGCAGCCGGCTTATCTTTAAAGCCAGAAAATCTTGAATTATTTACGGAACGTTTTGAAAAATATGTAAGTGATAATATCAGTGAAGAAATGAAGGTTCCTGAAATTGAAATTGATGCTTTGCTCAGCTTAAATAAAATTGACACTAAATTTTACCGGATATTAAAACAATTTGCCCCATTTGGTCCGGGAAATATGTCTCCCACATTTAAAGCAGACGAAGTTGTGGATGCGGGTTTATCAAAAATAGTAGGAGTAAATCATTTAAAATTAAATGTGATCCATCAATTAATTTCGGGACTCCCATTTCCTGCTATTGCATTTCAGCAAGCTGAATATTTCGAGCACATCCGTAGTGGTCTTCCGTTTAATATCTGTTATCATATTGAGGAAAATGAATGGAATGGCAATGTTAAACTACAGCTAAATATTAAAGACATTAAAATACGGGAGTAATTTTTGATTAGATCAGACTAAAAAACAATAATTGCTTTAATGATCAAAAATAATCCAAACAATACCAAACCGATACCTGCAACACGATTAATCCACAACATAATTTGTGGGGTTAAGAATCTTTTGATTTTATAGGAGGCAAAACATTTAAGAATGTCTGTTGATAAAACGGTTAATAAGGTCGCAGAAAAGAAAATATACAAGGATTTGACGTCTGCTTCATAATTGGCCGTTATCCCAACGACAACCCCCATCCAAAATATCCAGACAAAAGGATTAGCAATATTTAGAAAAAATCCTTTAAAAATGTAAGTCCCAATCCAAGGCGTTTTTGTACTAATTACCTCACCATTTTTAAGTTGTGATTGACGGGTATAGGTTACGATACCAAAAATGATAAGTACAATACCGCTTACAATCCCGAAGGCAAGACCATTTTCCGGTTTTGAGATGATTTGAATGGCCCCCAAAAAACAAAGTGCCACCAATACAAGATCGCTTAAAAAAATACCAATTGCCAGCAATAGTCCCGATAAAAATCCGCGATGAATAGTGGTTTGGAGCAATGCAAATAATGCAGGTCCAAAACCAAAAAAAATGGCTAATGTCAATCCTAATATTGCTCCGTCAATTAATGGACCCATTTATTTTGGTTTGGGTTAGTAAATATTCTTCCCATGCTTTAAGTTTATCGTTTTTAAGGACACGTGGAAATTTATGTGCGCCACCCTCTTTTCCATGGATTTTCATCCAATTCTGAAAATATTCGAGCGGATAAATTTCAACAAATACTTCCTTAATGGCTTCAATTCGTTCTACCCTGTAATCATCATTCAGCTTTTTTAAATAGCAGTCAATTTTCTCTTTTGCGATAATAGGATCTAGTACATCGTTGGTTCCAAGAAACCATTTATGAGCAAAAAGCGAACCATGGCGAATTCCTGCAACAGTAAATTCGTTAATCTCAACATTTAAATCATCCTGAAGCATTTTAATGGCGCGGTTCATATTTTCCTGAGATAAATGTTCTCCGCAAATGCTTAAAAAGTGCTTTGTTCGGCCTGTTACAGCAATTTCTTGATGTTCGAGCGAATTAAACTTAATGGTGTCTCCTATTAAATATCTCCACGATCCTGCGCAGGTACTTAATAAAAGCGCATATTCTTTTCCTTCTTCAACTTCGTTAATGGTTAATGATTGTGGGTTTTCCCTGATATTTCCTTCTTGGTCGAAGTTTTTATCGTTAAAAGGAACAAATTCAAAATACAAACCACTGTCTAAAACCATATGCATACCCTTTGAGCCCAATCTGTTTTGATATGCAACATATCCTTCGGATGCCAGATAAGATTCAATATACATGATTGGTTTTGAAAAAAGTTTTTCGAAGCTTTTCGTATAAGGTTCAAAAGACACTCCACTATGCACGTAAACTGATAAATTGGGCCAAATGTCATGGATGGTTTTCAGATTATAGTGAGAAATAATTTTTTCTAAAATGATTTGAATCCATGCCGGAACGCCTACAATTACTCCAATATCCCAATCTTTAGCTTTTTTTACGATTTCCTCAAGCTTGGTAGTCCAATCATGTTCTTTTGAAATTCGCTTTCCCGGTTTGTAAAAATGCTGAAACCAAAATGGAATATTCCCGGCCTGAATTCCAGAAAGATCTCCCTCGTAATAAGTCCCGTTATAATTTAAATGGGTGCTTCCGCCAATGGCCAACATTCCTTTTTCATAAAAATCGATAGGAAAATTGTAATGAACTGTTGATACAAGTTGACGAACACTGGTAGTTCTAATGGCACGGATCATATCTGAAGTAACAGGAATTTGCTTACTTGAAGCCTCTGATGTACCTGAAGTTAATGCAAAATACTTCACCCTGCCCGGCCAACTAACGTATGATTCACCGTTTAAAGAACGATACCACCATTTTCGAAACATTGCATTATAATCGAAAACGGGAACCTGTTCTTTGTATGCTTTAATAATATCATCCTGCTTTAAGATCTCATTAAATTTATAATGTTCCCCAAAAGCAGTATGTTGAGCCTTTTTTAATAGTTTAGTCAACACCTTTTTTTGAGAAGTAAGTGCATCAGTTTTACCCTTCATTTCGAAAGGAATATTACGAAGCTCGTAAGCTTTTTTAATAATGGATCCCAGTATTGGCATATGTATCTACTAAAAAATGTTAAGTAAAATTAGAAAAATTTACCATATTTCATATCTTCGTTTAACAATGGCTTCAAGATTTAAAACACTAATTAAAAGAATTGGCCTCTTATTGGGGATTTTAATCATTCTTTTTAGCTCTTTTCTGATCTTTATAAGCTTGAAGGATTATGATCCGCCTGATTTTATGCCTTTGGCATTTAATCAAACCAATGTCTCTCAAATAGAAGACGATACAACCTTATCAATCATTACCTGGAATCTTGGTTATGCTGGTTTAGGCAAGGAAATGGATTTTTTTTATGATGGTGGAAAACAAGTGCGGGCCAGTGAAAAATTAAGTTTAAAATATTTTCAAAATAATCTTTCTTTCATTGAAAAAATGGACTCAATTGATTTTTGGTTTTTTCAGGAAGTTGATCAGCATTCGAAAAGAAGTTATTTTGTAGATCAAATTCAAAAACTTACAGAATCGTTGGACAAATATAATAGTGCAACTGCCATCAATTATTCGGTAAGTTGGGTACCCGTCCCAATACTTAATCCATTGGGAAAAGTGGAAGCCGGGTTGATGAGTTTTTCAAAATATACACCTATTGAAGCCTCACGATATGCCTATCCAAACATTGCATCCTGGCCCGATAACTTGTTTTTATTAGATCGATGTTTTATTTTGACCAGATTTTTGCTCCCGAACAATAAACATCTTGTACTTCTAAATACCCATAACTCTTATTATGTCACCAATGATTCTCTTAGGAAAATAGAATTGGATATTATTCGTGAAAAAATGAGGGAAGAATTCAATGAGGGAAATTATGTGATTGCCGGAGGAGATTGGAATCGCCTTCCAGCCGGGTTTAATAAATTCTTTAGAGGCGATTTATCCAATCTTCAAAAATCGATTCCTTCTTTTTCGGAAGATTTTTTACCATCAGAATGGCAGTGGGCTTTTGATACACATCAGTTTACGAATCGTGAATTAAACTTACCGTATGATGAGCTGGAAACAAAAAAGTCAAGCATCGATTATTTTATTGTTTCGCCAAATATTGAACTGAACGAAAACTTTGTATTTCCGTTAGATTTTGAAAACTCAGATCACAATCCCGTTTATCTTAAATTTAGATTGAAAGATTTTAATATTCGAAAAACAGATCTGCTGTAATTCCATCGGCAAATAATTTGCCATCGTCGGTTAACAACAAAATATTTCCATTCAATTGAAGTTTTTTGGAATCCAGATAAGGTTTAGCGGATTTTTTGCAGTACTGTTGGTACTCTTCGCCAAAAGCCTTAAAAATATAATCAAGATTGCAGCCCCATACAGTCCTGATCGACGTCATCACATATTCATTGTATTTCTGCTGCTTAGTTAAAACTTCTTTTTCGTAAACAACTTCATTCAAATCGTCAAGCTTAAGGTATTTGCTTAGGGAAGAATAATTCCATTGGCGTGATATGCCGTTGTACGAATGTGCCGAAGGACCCAACCCAAGGTAGTTGCCACCTAACCAATACAAACTGTTGTGTTTAGAATAATATCCTGCTTTACTGAAATTTGAAATTTCATAATGGATAAAATCATGAACTTTTGTTTGATCCAGTAAAATTTTAAAATGCTCTACCATATTTTGCTCATCTATCCCTGATATTTTATTCTTTTCGATTAAGACATGCAGTGGTGTTTTCGGCTCAACGGTCAATGCATAAGCCGATAAATGAGGAAGACTATAATTAAAAAACTGATTCAAATTTTTCATCCAATTTTCTGAACTTAAAGTTGGGATTCCATAAATCAGGTCGATCGTTAAATTGTTAAATCCACTTTTTAAAGCTCCTTCAATAGCCCGATGAGCCTGATTGGCGCTGTGTACCCTGTTCAAATATTTTAAATCCCCATCAAAAAAAGATTGAACCCCGATACTTAATCTGTTAATTCCTGCATCTATCAGTTCTTTACTCTTATCTTCACTTAAGTCATCAGGGTTTACCTCAAGGGTATATTCGGCATTTTTGCTGATATGAAAAGTTTTGTTTAGGTGTCGGATAATACGCTCAATTTCTTCTCTTTTTAATAAAGATGGCGTACCACCACCAAAATAAACTGTAAGAATTTCTTCACCCAATAAATAATCCTTTTGTTGTTCAATTTCTACCTGTAATGATTTTAAGAAGTCATCTTTATGATTGTGCGAAACACTGGAATAGAAATTACAATAATGGCATTTTTGTTTACAAAAAGGAATGTGAATATAAATGCCGGCCATAATTATTTTTTAGGGTAAGGGAAAAGCAAATTTACTTATTTAATATGATACGAAAAGTTGTTCCCTGGCCAACAATGGATGATTTTACAAAGATTTTACCGTTATGATAGTTTTTAATGATCCGTTTTGAAAGCGATAAACCAAGACCCCAACCTCTCTGCTTGCTCGTAAAACCGGGATCAAAAACAGATTTAAAATTCGACAGTACAATTCCTTTTCCGGTGTCGGAAATATCAATCACAACATCCTGTTTTTCTTCTTCAATGTTAATGGTAATTTGACCGGAACCATTCATTGCATCAATTGCATTTTTACACAAATTTTCGATTACCCAACTCAATAAGTTTTTATTAATTGGTACAATTATAGCAAGGTCGGCTGATTGATTAATTGTATAGTTGATTTTTTTTGAGGTTCTTTTGTTTAGATAATTAACGCTATCATATAATAGTTGTACAATATTTTCATCTTCAAGTTTAGGGGGTGAACCAATTTTAGAGAAACGCTCAGTAATGTTTTGCAATCGTTCTATATCTTTTTCGATTTCAGATACCGATTCATCATCAACACCCTTTAATTTTAATAATTCAATCCATGCCATCATTGATGATATGGGGGTGCCCAATTGATGAGCGGTTTCTTTTGACATCCCAACCCAAACCTGGTTTTGTTCTGATTTTCGGGCTGTGCTAAACAATAAATAGGCAATGAAAAAAAACAGTCCAACGATGGTAAATTGTATAAAAGGATAATATCTGATTTGATTTAATAATTCTGAATCCTCATAAAAAATATAGGTGGTACCGCTTTTAGGAAGTTGTAATTGAATGGGCTTAATCTCTTTCGACATATGGGCAATCTTGTTTCTGACGAACGTTTTGTCCTGCATTTTAACAGAATCAATATTGCCGTATGCATAAATATTTTCATGTGTACTATCTGTAACAATTACCGGAACAGAAACTGAATTTGTTACCACTTCCGAAAAAAAAGTTTCGATTAAATCATCTAAAACCAAGCGCAATTCCGTAAAAATAGTGGATTCTTTATAATATAGGATTCTTATTTCATTAGGAGCATATTCGGCATAAATCGGATCAAAGATGAGGAATTCATTTTTTAAATCACCGCTTAGAAACAAAATACTGTCTGTATTAAAATCTACGTTTAGGCTTCCGAGTATGCTGTCATTTTGATTGGTTAATATAACTGGAATGGTGGCATTGTTTAAGATGATATTTGCATAAAAAGTAATATCGTTTGAATTACTCTCGATGGCAATTCTTTTATAGGTTTCAGCTAATAATTCAGCCCGCTTTTGTTCTTCCTTGCGAATGCCTTCAAAAAACTCATCAGTATAATTTACAAGGTCGGCCTTGCGTTGAATGGCATTCGCCCATATACTGACGTTTGTTCGCTCATTTTGAGCAAATTTAGTAACAAGCGTATTTGTGTACCAGAGCGAAGCACCCACGATGATAATTGCCATGGTGAGCAATAATACCTTCCACCTTCTTTTTTTTAAATAGATATTCAAGCTTGTTTGTTTTTTATCGTTTGTCAAAATGTAAACGCAGCTACAAGTTAAATATTCTTTTTGAGAAGCAATTAATATTGTAACCTTTTATATGGTTGAACTGTCTAATATATCAAAATGACAACAATTTTATCGATTTGCACCATCGATAAACTAACTCACCTGAAATTGCATTTGTTGATAAACAAATGATGATTAGCTATACATCTAACAATTTTTACGATGATAAGACTTGGAAACATCCACAAAACCTATGCAACCGGCAATAATAAATTACATGTGTTAAAAGGGATTGAAGTTAATATAAATGAGGGAGAGATGGTTTCTGTAATGGGATCATCCGGTTCGGGAAAATCAACCTTACTTAATATTGTTGGATTACTTGATACCCATGATGAAGGAGATTATTTTTTAGATGGAATGTTAATAAAAAACATGAATGAAACCAAGGCGGCTCAGTACCGAAACAAACTCTTAGGTTTTGTATTTCAATCGTTTAACCTGATTCCGTTTAAAAATGCCATGGAAAATGTTGCACTACCATTGTATTACCAAAATGTAGGTCGGAAAAAAAGAAATCGAATTGCAATGGAGTATTTAGAAAGGATGGGATTACTTGATTGGGCCGATCATTTGCCAAACGAACTTTCAGGAGGGCAAAAACAACGACTTGCCATTGCACGGGCTCTTATTTCTAAACCCAAAGTTATTTTAGCCGATGAACCAACCGGAGCTCTTGATTCCCAAACTTCAATGGAGGTGATGGACATTTTGAAAGAGGTAAATAAAGATGGAATAACCATGTTGATTGTAACACACGAACGAGACATTGCAAACAGAACAGATCGTATCATTTGGCTTAAAGACGGAATTGTTGAAAAAGACATTTTTAATGGAGAACTCCGAGCATATAAAGAAAGGCAATTAATCAGTGTTGAAAAATAATCAATAAAACAGTTTCTATGTTCGATATCGACAAATGGCAGGAAATATTCAGTACGATTAAGAAAAATAAGCTTCGTACATTCTTAACCGGGTTTAGTGTGGCCTGGGGTATTTTTATGCTGATTGTTTTGCTGGGTTCAGGTTATGGTTTGGAGAATGGAGTTCGCCGTCAATTTGAAGACGATGGAACCAATATCATCGGAATACATCAGGGAACAACCTCAACCGCCTATAAAGGAATGCAGGCAGGTCGAACCATCACTTTTACGAATGAAGATTATGAATATTTAAGCAAGCTTCAAGATGTGGATAGAAGTACTGGGCGTTTTACAATTGCAGGCTCCCTGCCGGTTTCTTATAAAAACGAATATGGCAATTTTAATATCTACGCCATCCATCCCCCTTATGAATATGTGGCTGCTGCAATTGTAACCTCTGGTCGATTTATCAATAAAGCCGATGTTGACGCAAAGAGAAAGGTGATTTGTATTGGCCGATTAGTAAAAGAAGCTCTTTTCAAAGAAGGCAAAGATCCGATCGGAGAATATGTTACCATAAACAATTTTGCGTTTAAGGTTGTAGGCGTTTTTGATGATAAAAGCGGTGATCGGGTGTTGAACAGGGTTTATATTCCGCTATCAACTGCACAAGGGGTTTTTAGTAGTGCAAATGCAATGACATCAATTTATCTGGTATTTGATGAAGCAAATATTGCTAAAAGTATTAAGGTGGCCGATGAAGCTAAAACTTATTTGGCTAATAAACATCGATTTTCAGTTGACGATCGTCGCGCGCTTAATGTTGATAATGCCATTTTAAATTTTAAACGATTTTTAGATTTGTTTAAAAATATTCGACTCTTTATTTGGATTATTGGAATGGGAACAATCATTGCTGGGATAGTTGGTGTTAGCAATATAATGATGATTGTTGTAAAAGATCGAACCAAAGAAATTGGCGTACGAAAAGCCTTGGGTGCTACACCATGGTCGGTTGTCAGTTTGGTTTTACAAGAATCTGTTTTGATCACTACTATTGCTGGTTATATCGGGTTGGTGCTTGGGGTGGGTTTACTGGAGTTAGTTTCTAATACACTTCCAGATATTACATTTTTTTCCCATCCAGAAATCAATTTTGATGTTGCGATTGGTGCCACTTTCATTTTAATTTTCGCAGGTGCATTGGCAGGATTTGTTCCGGCCCGAAAAGCTGCCAGTGTTAAACCTGTTGTTGCCTTAAGAGATGAATAAAAAGACATAAAATGAAAATAATAGACATAGATAAATGGCAGGAAATCCTTTTAACGCTTAAGAAAAATAAGCTTAGGACTTTTTTTACGGCCTTCGGTGTTTTTTGGGGCATTTTCATGTTGGTGGTCATGCTTGGTTCCGGCAAGGGCCTGAAGGATGCTGCTTATGGAGGCTTGGGAAAACTGGCTACAAATAGTGTTTTTATTAATCCTGCCCGTACTTCTATATCTTATAAGGGTTTCCCTAAGGGAAGAGTTTATAGCTTCAATAATGAAGATACCAAAGTATTGCTTGAGCGTGTGAAGGAGATAAAATATCTTGCTCCGCGAACTGTTGGTTTTGGAAGTGCCGTAAACAATGTAGTGCGAGGTGAAAAAGTTGGAAATTTTCAGGTTATGGGTGATTATCCGGCAACAAACATGATAAATCCTATGCAATTTGTAAAGGGGAGATTTATCAATGAAACCGATATTGAAGAAAACCGAAAAGTTGCATCAATTGGTTATCGGGTTTATGAGGAAATGTTTGATAAAGATGAAGATCCAATAGGCCAATATTTGCGCATTAATGGAGTGTATTTTAAAATTGTAGGTCTTTTCAAATCATATCGCGCCAGCAATAATGGAGGCGAATTTGACAATCAGGTTATTTATTTGCCTTTAACTACCACCCAAAGAACATTCAATTTAGGCGATGTTGTGAGTGGGGGTTATGCCATTACGTCGCAGGATGGAGTATCTGCAACACTTGTTGGCGAAAAAGTAAAGGCAATCTTACGCGATCGACACAATATTCATCCTGATGATGAACGTGCCTTTGATATGGAGAATCTTGAACAGGAATTTAAAGAATTTGAAATGCTGTTTAATGGAATTGATGGCTTGATTTGGATTGTCGGGATAGGGACTTTGTTTGCAGGTGTAATTGGGGTAAGCAACATCATGGTTATTGTTGTCAAAGAGAGAACTAAGGAGTTTGGAATTAAAAGAGCTGTTGGGGCGACTCCTATAAAGATCATCATTCAGGTGGTTCAGGAATCGGTTTTTTTGACAACCATTGCTGGATACATTGGTCTGAGCCTTGGGGTTGGATTACTCGAATTGATAAGTTACGCAATGACTCAATCGGGTGCGGATACCGAAATGTTCTCCAATCCTTCGGTAGATTTTAATAAGGCCATTACAGCACTCGTATTATTGATTATATCAGGCATTTTTGCCGGTTTGATTCCGGCAAGAAGGGCCGTTAAAATAAAACCAATTGAAGCTTTACACGATGAATAAAAATATTAATATTTAAAACCATATAAGAATGAAAACTGTTTTGAAAATAATTTTGGGTATTGCACTATTAGGAGTGTTCGGATATACTATTTACTTCCTTTACAATAAATCAAAAGAAGTCCCGGTTGTTTATAAAACAACCTCTGCCGAAGCAATGTCAATTGTGAAGCAAACAGTAGCTACAGGCTCTGTGGTGCCTCGCAAAGAAATAGATTTGGTTCCTCAGGTTTCCGGCATTATTGAAGAATTATATGTTCAGGCAGGCGAAAAAATTAAAAAAGGCGATCTGATTGCCAAAATCCGAATCATACCCAATATGATCAATATGAATAATGCCGAATCGCGATTAAACCAGGCGGAAATTAATTTGCGAAATGCGAATATTAATTATGAGCGTCAAAAGCAATTATTGGAGCAAGGGGTGGTTTCTCAAAGTGAATTTGAAACTGTTGAATTAGCCTATAAAACAGCAACGGCTGAAGTTAAATCAGCAGAAAATAATTTGGCTTTAATAAAAGAAGGCCAGGTAAAAGATTCAAAAACTGAAACCAATACGATTGTTCGATCAACAGTTGATGGTATGGTTTTGAATGTGCCGGTTGAAGTAGGTAACTCAGTGATTGAATCAAATACTTTTAATCCGGGCACAACCATTGCAACTGTGGCTGATATGAACGACATGGTATTTGTTGGAAAAATTGACGAAACCGAAGTTGGAAAAATTAAAGAAGGGATGTCGTTGATTCTTACAGTTGGTGCTATTGAAAATATTAAGTTCAATGCCATTCTTCAGCATATTGCCCCAAAAGGAGTGGAAGAAAACGGAGCAATTCAATTTGAAATTAAAGCAGATGTGCAATTGATGGAAGGTCAATTTATCAGGGCAGGATATAGTGCCAACGCATCGATAGTTTTAGAACAAACGCCCGGTGAGGTTTTGGCAATTCAGGAAAGTCTGCTCACTTTTGTGGGTGATAGTACTTATGTTGAAGTTGAGGTAGCTCAGCAATTATTTGAAAAAAAATATCTTGTTACGGGTATTTCTGATGGTATAAATATTGAAGTAAAAAGTGGTTTAACAAAAGAAGATAAAATTAAAATACCCATTGGCGATTAAGCAATGGGTATTAATTTTAACGATTTAACTAAATTCTATCATATCTCCAGTCGGACAAATAATTTGTTTGTCCGGCGTCTTTTTTTAATCAAACAATTCCTCGTGGCTAGCCGCGAAGTTTCCTAATACTCTCCCCTGAAAATCAGGGGAGATGTCAGTCGAATGACTGACAGAGGGGTGAAATAAAGAAAATTCGGTTTTCAGCTTTTTGCTTAAATAAAGTTGGCGAAATACCCTTTGGCTTGCCAAGGGGATAATCAACTTTAAGAATTTTCTTTATTGAAAAACTTGCTTTGAACTAAATAATTAGTTATTATTGCTGTGTAAAATCAGTTAGTGAATCTATTAAAAAACAAAATATAATGAAGGAATTAACAAAAGCAGAAGAACAAATCATGCAGATTCTTTGGGATATGAAAAAGGGATTTGTGAATGATATTTTAGTGAAATTACCTTTGCCAAAACCGGCGTACAATACGGTCTCTACCATTGTTCGAATATTAGAACGTAAAGGATTTGTCGGGCATAAAGCCTATGGGAAAACGCATGAATACTATCCTTTAATGAGCAAAAGAGAATATACCAAAGGATATTTTAAGGGATTTATGACCAACTATTTTGAAAATTCATATCAGGCACTGGCCTCATTTTTTACCAAAGAAAACAATTTAAGCATAGCAGAATTGGAAGAGATAAGAAGCCTGATGGATGCTGAAATTAAAAAGCAAAAGGAAAATCAATAAACATAAGCAATGGATGCATTTGTAATTTATTTGATACAGTCTTCCCTATGTTTGGGTTCGCTTTATCTTATTTATTGGTTCTTTTTAAAGAAGGATACTTTTTTCACAGCTAATCGGTTTTATCTGCTTAGCTCAATTATTCTATCCTTCATTTTACCTCTGTTTAAGGTTCCGGTTTTTTATGATAATTCAGATGTAGTTTATGTTGTAGCTCTTGAGGCCATTACTGTTACTGCAGATAAAATAGAGAGTGGAATAGCACAAAATTTGACCCTGTATCAATCCATATTGATCGTTTATATTACCGGTGCTTCTATCTTTTTATTACGTTTTATTTTTCAATTATTGCAATTGGCATTCTTGATCCGAAAATTTGGGGTGACAAAAATGGATGGATTGAAAATCGTGAAAATAAATTCCAAATATTCACCATTCTCCTACTTCGATTTCATCTTTTTAAATGAAAAAAATTTTAAAGATAAAAACCTGAAAAACATTCTTGATCATGAAAAAATCCATATCCGACAAAAGCACAGTCTGGATTTAATCATTCTTGAAATTCTAACCGTAATTCAATGGTTTAATCCCTTTATCTGGTTGTACAAAACTGCCTTAAAAGGAATTCATGAATACCTTGCTGATGAAGGCTTATTAGCCGGTGGTATGAATAAAACGAATTATCAAAACTTATTATTGAGTCACACGGTTGGTGTGCAAATCAACGATCTTACGAACAATTTCAATCAATCATTAATTAAAAAGCGATTTATTATGATGACAAAAACGCAATCAAAAAAATTCGCCCGGCTAAAAATGCTGCTGGTGATACCCATGACTGCCTTATTAATTTTATGTTTTACATTTAGTTTTAACAAAAATTTAATAGGACAGTCATCCACGAAAACAACTGAATTAATCAAAGCAGAATCAGTTGTGGATCTGACACAAGATGTTAAAAAAGATCAAACGCCAAATCATGTTTTTACAATTGTAGAAACTGATGCAGAATATGTGGGTGGTGAGAAGGCTCGTATTGCTTTTTTATCAAAAAACATTAAATACCCTGAGGAAGCAAGAAAAAATGGGATACAGGGAAGGGTCTATGTAACTTTTGTTGTTGAAAAAGACGGATCATTAACTGATGTTCAAGTAACAAGAGGTATCGGTTACGGATGCGATGACGAAGCGGTGAGGGTCATTAAGCTAATGCCTAACTGGATCCCGGGAAAACAAAGAGGAGAACCAGTAAGAGTTCAATTTAATTTGCCTATCCGTTTTTCTTTGGATTCGGAGCCAACCAAAGAAGAAAAACCAAAGCAGGTAACCTTTGTTAGCATTGTTGATGATATGCCAAAATATAAGGGTGGTGACGAAGCACAAATGGCATTTTTGAATGAGAATGTCAAGTACCCTGAGGAAGCAAGAAAAAATGGGATACAAGGAGTGGTTTATGTCAATTTTGTTGTCGAAAAAGATGGTTCGATTACAGGAGTAAAAGTACATAGAGGTATAGGTGGTGGCTGCGATGAAGAAGCCATGAGAGTTGTTAAATTAATGAAATTTAAACCGGGTCAGGTTGATGAAAAACCAGTTGCGGTCGAATTTAATTTACCCATAAGGTTTACTTTAAAATAAATAATTCATCAATTTTTTTTGCCTTATTAAACTAAACAATTAGTTTTGTAACGCGTGTGTTAGTTTAGCTTAAATTTACAAGATCCGTATCTCAAATTTTAGGATATTGCTCTTGTTTATAATTAAAATAACAAAATATTTATATGAAAAAGCGCTTCCAATTTCCTGTTATAATTTTCGTATTTCTAATCATTAGTTTATCTGTAAAATCGCAATGCAAATATTACAACAAGGTTAATGCGGATGGAAAAAAAACTGGCTTATGGATGATGTATTGGGATAAGGAAAAAAAAGTACCAGCCAGAAAGTTTCATTATAAAAATGACCGAGAAAGCGAAGTATGCAAAATGTATAGTTCCGAAGGAAAATTGATGATGAAAGAACGTCATCTTAAAAAAAGAATTAGGGAGAAAAATTATAATGAACAAGGAAAAATTCAACAAAAAGGCTATGGTATTTTAGAGTTTCATACGGATAAAATAAGATTTTACTGGCAGGGCCGTTGGAAATTTTACGCCGAAAACCATCATTTAACAGGAATTTCTATATATAAAGAAGGGGTTTTCATTGAAAGTGTAGAGAATAGAAGAACAACCAAAAATCAATTAACCAATAAAGGATTATGAGAAACGTATTTAAACTTACTTTAATAGCTATTTGTCTGATATCTTGTAGTTTTCAGGAACCTGTTCGGGAAATTGTCGCAGAAACTGAATTTCAACTTCCATCAGATGCCATTCCAATTATTTATAGGAAGCATATTTATATCGAAGGAATTGTTGATAAATCAAAAAGCATTTTTGTGTTTGATACCGGGGCTGATAATTTATATTTCGATTCCTTGTTTTTCAGTAATAATAAGTTTGCTTATGATAAAATTGCAACTGCTTTTTTGCCCGGAGTTGGATCAAAACCACAAAAAACAAAATTAATATTAGATACTGTGAGCTTTCAGTTTGCCAATAATATTTATAAAACCAGCACAGTTCCAATATTAGGATTAAAAAATATTCTTGGCGATTTTGCTGATGGCATTTTAGGTCGGAATTATTTTGCCAGTAAGGTTTTAGAAGTTAACTATAACTATCAGTATATGAAAATCCATGATAGTATTAATGCCGCTATAACAAATGGCTATACAAAAATTAGATGTGAAAATGTAAATAGCTGGCTTTATGTTCCTATTAAATTAAGGATTAATGATTCGTTAGAAATAATAGGGAATTACACTCTTGATTTGGGAAGCGGCGGAAGTATTTCTTTAACAAGCCCGACTGCTAAACAATTTGACTTAGGTAGCAAAATAAACCACAAAAGAAATTACCATTCGAAATACGGAGGAGTTGGTGGTGAAACGTCAAGATATGATTTTATAGCCAAATCCGTGTTTATCGGGGATTACGAACTCAAAGATTTTGTAATGGATTATAGTGAGGATAAGAGTGGAGTACTTTCGACTAGCAAAAACCTGGGCCTACTCGGTAATAAAATTTTAGAAAAGTTTGATCTTATTATTGATTTCAGAAACAGTTTCCTTTATATAAAACCCAATAGTAGTTTTGATAATCCTTTTAAAATCCCCCGCCTGGGATTCGCTTATGTTGATAGAACTGTTACATTGGGAGCATGGAATATTACAGGATTTTATGAAGGTTCGTCAGCAGAAAGATCAGGTTTAAAAATTGATGATAAGATAACCCAGCTAAATGATCAGCCCATTGATGAGATAAATTACGAACGACAACAGGAAATTTTTAAGCAGGCAGAAACCATAAAATTAACAGTGAAAAGAAATAATGAAACCCTATTTTTTAATATTCAATTAAAAGAAATTCTGTAACAAATTGTGCTGATAAAAAAAGCCCATTAGTATTTTGCTAATGGGCTTTTTAAATTAGTTGTATTAGATTTATTTCAATCCCCTGCTCTTTAGTAAAGGCTCAATGATTGGTGCACGACCACGGAAATTAAAATACATTTCGTCTGGATCTTTTAAACCATTAGGTTCAAGTACATTTTTACGGAATGAATTTGCTGTTTTTTTGTCGAACAAACTGGTTTCTTTAAATGCTTCGAAGGCATCATTATCTAAAACGCCCGACCATAAATAACTATAATATCCGGCAGAATAACCACCGATGATATGCGAGAAATAGGTGGTTCTGTATCGTGGAGCAATTTCAGGAATCAGCTTTCTTTTTGCAAAAAATTCTTTTTCGAATGCCCTGATGTCTAAATCTTTTTCTATCGTTTGTGTGTAGTATTCCATATCAATCAGTGCAGCCGCAACAAATTCAACGGTAATAAAGCCCTGGTTAAACAAACTTGATTTTTGAATTTTTTCAATCAGATCATCAGGAATAATTTCACCTGTTTTATAATGTTTGGCATATACTTTTAATACATCGGGTTCCATGGCCCAATGTTCCATAATTTGAGAAGGTAATTCTGTAAAATCAGTAGACCTGAAAGTTTGCTCATAACGGACATTAGAAAACAAACCATCTAAAGCATGACCAAATTCATGAAAAATGGTAGTCACATCATCAATACTTAGTAATGCCGGCAAGTCTCCAACAGGTGCTGCTACATTAGTAACCATCGTCATGATAGGTGGAGTTACTACCCCATCAACATTTTTATAACTTTGGTAGCTCCCACACCAAGCGCCTCCATTTTTACTGGCACGTGGGTAAAAATCCTGATACAACATTCCCAAATGGCTTCCATCTGCTTCTTTTACCTCAAAAAGAAATGCATCAGGATGAGGTTTTGGGGCATCTTTAACTTCTGTAAAAGTGATTCCATAAAGTTGATTGGCTACATAAAATATGGCATCCTGTACATTTTTGCGGGAAAAATAAGGGCGAATCTCGCTATCCTCAAAATTGTATTTATCGGCTCTAACTTTTTCGGCATAATACCACCAATCCCAGGCTGCAATTTTGAATTTTCCTCCTTCGGCTTTAGCAATAGCCTGCATGTCTTTTACTTCTTTTTTTGCTAGCTCTAATGCCGGCCACCATACCTGATCCAATAAGTCATAAACACGTTCGGAAGTTTTTGCCATGCGTGTTGAAAGGATTAAATCTGCGTGGGTTTTATAACCTAACAAATTAGCTCGTCGTAATCTTAATTTATAAATGTCTGATGCAATCTTTTTATTATCACGCTCATTATCGTTATCACCTCTCATGATATAGGCGGTATAAAGTTGTTGGCGCAAATCACGATTTTTAGCATAAGTTAAAAAAGGATACATACTGGCACGTTGGGTAGTGTAAACCCATTTGCCGTCTAAACCTGCACGAGTAGCTTCTTCAGCACCCAAAGCTTTGATATTTTCAGGCAAACCATCTAAATCGGCTTCCTTTTCAATGATGAGTTGATAAGCATTGGTTTCGCCTAACAGGTTTTGGTTAAACTGCACACTCAATCCTGAGATTTTCATGTTAAGTTCTTTCAACTCGTTTTTAGCGGACTCATCTAAATTAGCACCATTTCTGACAAAACTTCCATATAAGTTTTCAAGAAGAAATAGTTGATCAGGATCCAGATTAAGAGATTCTTTCATCTCATAAACTGCTTTAATTCGTTGAAACAATACAGGGTTTAGCCTGATTTCGTCACCATGGGCCGAACGTATTGGCGAAAGCTTTTTTGCAATTGCTTGCAATTCGGGGGTAGTATTCGCACTGCTCAGACCACCAAATACAGAGCTAACCCGTCCTAAAAAACCACCAGCTCTGGTATAAGCAACAATAGTATTTTCAAAATTAGGTGCTTTCGGATTATTTACGATGGCTTCAATTTCAGCTTTTTCTTGTTTCATTCCTTCGAGAAATGCCGGCATATAATGCTCTGGCTTTATCTTATCGAAAGGAGGAACATGAAATGGGGTGTTGAATTCAGAGAAAAACGGATTGTCATTGTTGTTCACTTGTTTTTCCTGGGCGTTGATTGAGGCTATTCCAAAGCCTACAATACAAATAAGTATTATAAATTTTCTCACAGTTTTATTTTTTAATGATACGATTGATTAAGTGGGTTAAAATTAAGGAATAAGCACGACACTATTTACTTTGCCATGTTTATTTAGACCTTCTTTAAATTGATGAGGATGAAAGTTATAATTCCATAGATATCCGAAAACCAAGAAAAAATAAAAAGGCGGGAGATTTTCCCGCCTTTTAAATTGTATAAATCGCTTTTAGTTGAGGCCTCTATTTTTTAATAATGGCTCAATTTTCGGTTCTCTGCCCCTGAAATTAATATACATTTCCATGGCGTTTTCAATGCCATTTTTTTCTAAAATGCATTTTCTGAATTTGTCGGCAGTTGCTTTATCAAAGATGCCGTTTTCTGTAAATGCTTCATAAGCATCATTATCTAAAACAGCGGCCCAGGTATAGCTATAATAACCAGCATCGTATCCACCAATCATATGACCAAAATAGGTTGTTCTGTATCTCGATTCAATTTCAGGAATTAAACCAATGCTGTTCAAATAATCTTTTTCAAATTTGGCAACATCAATATCAACAGGTTTCTCAATCGTATGATAAGCAAGATCGAGCAATGAAGCGGCTATAATTTCAACATTGACAAAACCTTGGTTAAATTTACTGGCAGCATCCATTTTTTTAACCAAAGCCTCAGGAATTACTTCGCCTGTCAGATAATTTTTTGCATAATGTTTTAAAACTTCTGGCTCTGTTACCCAATGCTCCATAATTTGTGAGGGTAATTCAACAAAATCCCATGCAATATAATTTGAGTTATACGTAGTTTTTGCGAACATCCCATCCAAAGCATGACCAAATTCATGAAAAATTGTTGAGGCCTCATCCAGACTTAACAAAGAAGGAGTGTTTCCGGCAGGTTTAGTCAAGTTAAAAACTGTTGTGACAATAGGCATCACTTCCTTTGTGTTTACAAAGTGATGATCTCGGTATGATCCACACCATGCACCTTGTTGTTTGCTTTCTCTAGGATAAAAATCCATATATAAAACTGCTAAGTGACTTCCGTCGGCTTCCTTCACCTCAAAGGCCTGTGCATCAGGATGTGGTAAAGGAATGTTTTCAATGGGAGTGAATGTAATTCCATACAATTGATTGGCAACCCAAAAGGCACCATCCCTTACGTTTTCTAATTTAAAATAAGGACGGATTTCGTTTTCATCCAAATTATATTTAGCCATTCTGATTTTTTCCGCATAATACCACCAATCCCACGAGGCAAGTTTGAATTTTCCACCTTCTTTATCGATTACCTCCTGCATTTGTTTGGCTTCACTTTTAGCTATGGGTAATGCAGCTTTCCAAAGCTGATCTAACAATGCAATAGCTTTGTCGGGAGTACCAGCCATACGTGGTTCTAAAGTAAGATGAGCATGGGTTTTATACCCTAATAAATTAGCTCGCTCAACCCGAAGTTTCATTATTTGTGCAACAATGGCTTTATTGTCTTTATCGTCATCGTGGTTTGCACGATTTGTATAAGCCATATACAATTTTTCTCTTAAATCCCTTTTTTCAGAATATTGTAAAAAAGGATACATACTTGGGCGTTGAGTTGTATAAACCCATTTACCTTCCATTCCGGCAGCTTTGGCATCAGATGCACCTGCAGCCCTTACGGATTCGGGTAAGCCGGCCAAATCAGCTTCATTATCAATTATTAATTTAAAGCTGTTTGTTTCACTCAACACATTTTGATCAAATTGTACCGTAAGGGTTGAAAGGCTTTGATTGTACGCCTTTAATTCTTCTTTTTTTACACTATCAAGTTCAGCACCATTTCTAACCAAACCTTTATATTGGTTTTCAAGAATAAATGATTGTTCAGCCGTTAAATTAAATTTTCCCCGATTATCATAAACAGCCTTAATACGTTCAAAATATTTGGGGTTAAGTGTGATTGCATCACTGTGAGCAGCCAAAATCGGAGCAATCACCATTTGGATAGAATCTAACTCTTCATTTGTATTTGCACTGATGATGTTATAAAATACAATTGATACTTTTCCAAGCAACTCTCCAGCCTTATCTAAAGCTGCAATCGTGTTGTCAAAAGTAGCCTCCTCTTTGCTATTAATAATTGCATCAACTTCTTTTTTGTGTTCTGCCATTCCTTTTTCAAATGCAGGCATATAATGTTCAGGCCTTATTTGTTCAAAGGGAGGTACCTGAAATGGGGTTTTATATTCACTAAAGAATGGATTTACGTTTTCTGTTTGTTCTGCTTTTTGTTTACATGAAATAATTCCTATACATGTAACACAAAGTATGATGATCATTTTTTTCATTATTTTTTGAGTTTAAGTTTATAGGTTAATAATTACAATCCAAGTTTTGATAACCCTTGTTCAAAGACGATATCAACTGGAATATTAGCATTGCCAAGTCGATCAAGATCAGCTTGAAGGGTCGGCATTACAATTCCTTTTTCTTCAATAAGTTTTGATGCTGCCTCATAATCTCCATCTCCCTGAATTTTAAGAATGTCCTGAAGTGAACCAATCATGGCTTTTTTCATTTCTTCGAAATGAATGGTATAGGTTCCTTCTTTACTTCGTGTGAAAACGCCTCTATCTGCAAAATAATTAAATCGCATCATATTTGCTTTGCCATGTGCACTTGCTGCTCCAAAACGACTTGAACGGAAAATACCTGCAAAAAAGGTAACATAATTATCCATCACTTCGCCTTGGGTAAGCTCGCCCATTTCATATAATTGGGTTACAAGATAAAGCCCCATAATGTCGGCCTTAGCTTCTTCCATTGATGCGTATTTTTCTTTCAATGCTGCGCGAACGGTTTGAGTGCCATCAAGGGTGTTTTTAATTCCCATAGCGTGTCCTACTTCATGAAACATGGTGTTTTCAAAGAAAGCATCAAATTTGACATATTTTTGTTGACTTTCGTCGATGAGCATTTTTGAAATTGGAACCACTATTTGTTCAAATTTAGCTCGCATCGCATTTTTTAATTGTAGCTTACGTGAACCCATTTTTAAATGTACTTCTTCATCGTTTGGAAGATTGATGGCAATGGTTTTGCTACCGGCATTGCAATCTCCTGCATAATAAACTACATCGTAGGCAAAAATATCAGCATTTGAACCGGGTACTTCTTTCTTATATTCAGGCTCCACTGGCAGTTTCGTTTGTAAATCGGGAAGCATTGCGCCAAATTTTGCAAGCTTTTTACTCCACTCAATATCTTTAATTAAAATGAAAGATTCATTAGCGGCTTTATAACCATAAAGTGCATCTTCGTAATTTTCGATAGGACCAACCACAAAATCAATATTAGAATTTTGCATATCCATCCAGGCAAAATCACTCGCTTGATAATTGTCGGTTGCTAATGCTTCGGCTCGAAGGTTTAAATATTTTTTAAATCCGGGATCTTCAGCAAGACTTGCAGCCTTTTTTAATAGACTTACTGCCTTATTAATATTTTCCTTAAAAGCGTCGTGATACCAAACAGATTTTAGTGCACCATTTTTATCTCTTCTTATTAGGGTGTACTGACTTGTTTTATTGGGGTCGGCGAAAGCTTCAAATTCTTCTTTAGTCATATCAACAGGATAAAAATTAGCTCCAGCCGGTTTGTCGCCAATTTCTTCAATAAATGATTGATTTCCATTTAATCTATCCCATGGGCCATAATTAATCCAAGAGAATATTTCTGTACCAGGATCTTTAATTCGAGCTAAAAAATCTTCTCTATTCCCAATGGTTTGCTCCCAATATATTTCTTCCATAATATCAGCTACCTGAAATAAGATTGGAAGAATTTCTTTTTCATTGTCAGACAAATGGCTTACATCGCTTGTTAATTCAAAAGGAGCATAAATTTTTAAACGATTATCAACTTCTTGCACCGATGTGGGGTTTAAGGCAATATCCGGTGGAATAATAGTTACTGATTCACTTTTGCTCTTATTAGAAGAAGAGCAGCTAGTGGCAAATAATATAATGCTCATAAAAAAAAGGATAAATAATTTTGATTTCATCTGTTTATTTTTTTAATGTTTATAAATAGGTCAGATGCCTGCCTGTCGGCAGACAGGGAATGTCCATAAATAACTAATATTTTACTTAGGATTAATTTTTCAATGGACATTTCATGGTTTTTGGGGTTTTGATTCAACACTACGAAATTAAACATATTTTAGGAATTTGTTATTCCCATAACAAAAGAAGATGCAATAAACAGTTGAAAACTGCTAAATAATTATTTAACTAAACAGTAATTCCCATCTTTTTCATGAGGAAGGTTGCGTTCATGTTTTGAGAAATTCCCGATTTAAGTTTATAATCAAAAACAAGTTCGTCATTATTAAATTCCACTTCAAAACGCATATTGCTGATATTATTTGGGTAGGTTTTAACTAGATCGCCCAACGCAAGATCATGCGTAGCAATAATACCTGAGGCATTTAATCGGATAAGCTGCTCAATTAGGTGCATTGAACCTGTTTGCTTGTCTTTTGAATTAGTGCCCTTTAAAATTTCATCCAGAATGATGAATAACCGTTTTCCTGATTTTAGTTGATCGATCAGTACTTTTAATTGTTTGAGTTCAGCAAAAAAATACGATTCGTTTTTATACAATGAATCTTTGGTACGGATACTGGTGAAGATTTGAATTGGACTCCATTCAAATGCTTGTGCACAAACTGGAGCGCCTGTTGATGCAAGGATCATGTTTACTCCAAGGGTTCGTAAAAAAGTACTTTTTCCGGCCATGTTTGCTCCTGTTATAATTACAAACTGTTGTTGTCCGGAAATCGCAATACTATTATTAATTCTGTTTTTTTGATGAATAAGCGGATGACCCATTTCTTCGGCTTGAATAAGAAATTCTTTCTCGCTAATTTTTGGAAGCTGATAGCTTGGATTGTTAAAAGCAAAGCAAGCCAAACTTGAAAGAGCATCAAATTCTGCGATTACATCAAACCATTTTACCAGTTGTTTCTTGTGTCTTTTTTTCCAGTTTTCAAGACGCATGGTTTGAACCAAATCCCACAATAAAAAGATGTTGAGCAACAATCCGGCAATTATGTTCAGGCGTTGGTTAAAAGCCGAAGATATTTTCGATAAATTTTTAATAATTCGACTCGACTTATTATCAATGATTGCACTATTCTTTTTAAGGTTGAATAAATAATTGCTTGTAAAACCCTCTCCTTCTATGAGCTTAATAATGGTCGAATATTTTAAAAACAAATCAGTTTTTTTGCCCAATTGGGCATGAATTAAATTTATGCGTTTTAAAAAATAACCTATTATAAGAAAAGGGATTATTATTATGTATAGAATAAAAATTACTGATGGAATAATGGCCAAAATACATAAGGTTAATAATGTAAAAGTGATCAGATTAACCAGAATAATAAAATATTTAAACCTCTTGTTTTTAAGGAGAGGTTCTTCTTCAAGCCACTTTAAAATATCAAGAACTTCTTGTTTTCTCTCATCGGTATTTTTGCCAATCAGTTGCAGGTTTTGTCTCCATTCGGGTTTATCTACTAGTTCTTTAACGGCTTCTTGCTTTAATAAAATTTGTTTGGCATTTAATTCCTGATTTGCCAGCCAATTGGCTAGTTTTTCCTTTCCACTAACGGTGGTAGTTCTGTCTAAATATTGAAATAGGGAACCCATTCCAAAAATATCCAAATCATCAGCATAATGATTTTCGTTGCTTATAAATTCATCCCCTTTATTAAAATGGCCAAATTCTCCTTTTATAGCTGCAATCTCATTTTTGTTAATATCCTTTAGAATGGTCAGATTTTTTTTAAGTTTATGCAGTTTGCTATGATGATAAACGATTAAACCAAAAATAATGGCGAAGCATGTAGAATATGCCAAAACAATATTCAAACTAAAGGCTGTTGAAAAATAAAGAAGAATCAATCCGACAATAAAAACAATAATGCGAATAACAGAATAGCGATCAACAAGATGAGTGGTACTTTTGAGTTCTTCTGTAAAACGATCAAATCGTTTTTGATAAAAGGGCAAAGGAGGAATCATAAATTAATATTTGAAATCAAAATTAATCATTAAGCCAACTTGCAGACATTAAAAAATGTTAAGGTTTCTCTGCCCATTCTTTGTAAGGAAAAGCTGCAAGGCTGGAATTATGATATCTGAGATCATCTGTCACTTCTTTTAGTAACCAAACTGGTTTTGAAAATGAAGCTGAGGTAGAGGAAAGCTCAATTTCTGCCATTAAAAGGCCTTCATTTTTTTCCATAAATTCATCGATTACCCATTCGCTCCCGTCAATTATTTGCTGATATCTGATTTTTTTAATTGCCGGTAGCTCTTTAAACATTTCCATCATTTCCTGTGCATCTTGTAAGGGAATTGCATATTCAAATTCATTTTTAACCATTGCCGAAACATTGCTTTTAATAGTTATGAAAGCATTTGTGCCAATAATTCGCACACGAACAGATCGTCTGTCACTCCTTTTCAAATATACCTGATGAACTAATTCCCCTGCTGCTGATGGCTTAAAAAGATGTTTATCGACTAAAAATTTTCTTTCAATTTCTACTCCCATTGGGCAGTTATTTATATTATAAATCAAAAATAGTGTTTATGTTGCCAATAAAAGATGAAAATTAATTTTAAAATTCAAAGCGCCTAACGGCATGATAAACAAAACATTAAATTAATATATGAATTTAAAGCGTAAAAATATTTCCTTTTAAGGTGCGACATTTTAAGAACATTGGTATATAATCATGTTGACCTTGAAATAATATGTCATGCCTATTTCTGGTAAACATTGCATTGAAAAAAGATCTCCAACAAAAGAATCTATCGGAAGGGGAGCCCTTAGTTGTCTTTTAATCAAACTTTTCAATCGCACCAAAAAAAAAGAGGCCAACAGGCCTCTTTTTTTTAATATCAGATAAAAAATTATTTTTTGATGATAGTCATTTCGTTTATTAAATTTTGGGCGTTGGCCATTTTATCAATGATTAACATCACATATCTAATATCTACGCTAATACATCG
>Ga0268283_1000421_pt1 | contig 29420 bp, 26 predicted proteins | sample saktaG_13_FD_190140 | JGI IMG/M metagenome (GOLD analysis project Ga0268283, IMG submission 190140) | Saline water microbial communities from Sakinaw Lake, British Columbia, Canada - sak_2013_06_06_36m | ecosystem: Environmental > Aquatic > Non-marine Saline and Alkaline > Saline ... | reverse complement strand
CTTGTTTGGCCTGCACTTCGGACAATTTTCCGATGGGCCAAATAGTACGTTTTTTAACCTTTTCGCCTATGCGATAGGATTCGGCGATCGCATAGGATTTATAGGTTTTGCCTTTGTATTTTGAGATGCTGTAGCTGAGATGCATAGTGTAGTCCAATAATTTATGCGACTACACTATCATGAAATATTTATTGAGTCAATAACTTTATATTAAGGATAGTTATATATGATATGAGTTTACTATCTATTTATATTTCTGTGACTACATTTACAGGTAGTAATTTATAACATACTGTGTTTATTGTATTATACAAAATAGTGTCCGGAATATGGGTTATAAATGCTGAATATTTTAAAATTATGAATGATAGCCTCTATATTAATTGATAAGCTTCTTTCATCTGACCTTGCATGTGCAAAAGGTCTTTATGCATAATAGGTCGGCGCTAAAACGTTTCGTCCCGGTATGCGATGATCGTGGCTGCTTACAATCTCCAAGTCCGGTTCCAGATGCGGCACCGGTAACAAGGGCACACTGCTTTTTGTTCATTTTTTTTCTCCACCACTTGGAGGCTGAATGATCTATTTCGTTTCTTTTCCAAAAACTTATAATGTCCCAGTGAGACCGGCCCGGGTAGGTTCCGGTCGGCACTTCACCGATTCCGATAATTGCTAAGTTTTTCTTTCCCATTTGTGCCTCCTTAACCTATCTGCCGAATTCATCTTCGGATTCGGTCATATATAAAAATCGACTTTTAATTATGCCTTGACAGTTACGATCGATATTGTTAAATCTACAGAAAATGACGATTTTTTTATATTTAGTCTGTAGAAAACGAACTGTCAATATTAAATAGTGTTTAAAGGTGAAATTGGATGAACCATAATAATATATTGATATAATATATTATTTAATATTATAGAAATTGAGTTCATTCATTGATAGCGGTGGATTATGAAATTATAATTATTCACTCTGTAGAATTTAAATCTATAGTTAAGAATACTAAGAGGGGTATCAATGCGGATCAAAGAATTAGAAGAAAAATCGGAAGTGCCACGCACCACCATTCATTTTTATCTCAGGCAGGGCATTCTGCATCCGCCTCATAAAACCGGACGGACGATGGCATATTATGACGACAGTCATCTTCAGCGTCTAAAGGAAATCAATAAATTTAAAAAGGGGTCACGCGTTCCCGTCACATTTATAAAAGAGCATATGGAATCTATTCATATGGACCCCCGGGATGGAACTGCAGAATATGACGTCAGAAATACAGTGACCACCAACAAAGAGAAGGATCTAAAACGTCAGGAGATTATCAAGCAGGCCATAAGGGTATTCTGTCAGAAAGGATATCATCAAACCAAAATTGTTGATATTACCAGTCAACTGAAAATTTCAACTGGAACATTCTATCTGTATTTTAAAAACAAAGGCGATCTGTTTATTCAAGTGATTGATGATGTGTTTCGCAATATCATCGGAGAGGCCGCAATTGCAATTAAGGAAGAAAATGATTTTTTTGAGAGATTGAAAATAAGGGGGAGGGTGTTTTACAAAAATTACACCAAATACAGTGAAATTTTAAACCAACTACGGGCTGAGATGGCAAGCGAGGAAAAATGGCCTGCAGAAAAAATTCAAAAAATCTATCATGGCCTCACACAGCCGGTGATACGTGAAATTGAAGCCGCTGTTAAAGAAGGAATCATCCGAGAAATTGATCCAGACTTACTGGCATATGCGATGACTGGATTGATTGAAATAATGTCATTAAGACTTTCGTTGGACAATAAATATAATTTGGAAAAAGTTATAGATTTTATATCAGATCTTACACTCAACCAGACGATAAGAGATGTCAAACGTTCAGAATAGAAGCCATCTCAAAAATAATTGTAAAAGCTGCCGGGTCATGTCTCCCGCAAAAGAAAAGCGCAGAGTCAGACTGGTGGGTGCTCTCCTGCAAGGCATGGTAATACTCTGTCTGGTGCTCGAAGATCAGACATCCCTCCAGTATATCCTTTAACAAGGGATTCCAGCAGTAATAGCGTTTTTTCGCCTCCTGCACCTCGCAGGGCGGTGCGGTGACCCGCTTACCCTCCAGAATCGCAGTGATTTCGCTTCGTTCAGTGTATTACCCCCGATGGCCAGCAAGCCGTGAATGATCCGAATTACGATTCACCACACAGCCTCTCACGACTTGAATTATCCAGAATTTCCGGATCGTTGCCTTCATGCTGACACCAACAGAGAATTTCGCCCTGCAGGGTGTTCTGGAGTTTAACCCCGCGCGATAAAAAAAACGCTTGACAAAGGATGCAATGTACATTTATATATATGCATAAATCAGTATCACAAAAAAGTATCTTAATAACGAGAAACATAATGGTATCATAAATAAGTTAAACAATAAAGTGACATAATAAAGAATAACAAAAATGAGAAATAGGATAATTGTTTTCCAAAGACTCGAAAGCTATCTTCCACTTAAAAACTGACATCTCAGATTCGTACAATATGTCCCCCGAGACAAAAAGGCCTTTTGCATGCAACGTTAACTGGAGGAAGAAAGAATGGGGAAAACAGAGATCAAAACAACCACATGTTACGGATGTGCCCATACAGCCTGTTTTGTAAAAGCACATCTCGAAGATGGGAAGCTGGTGAAGGTCACGCCAGACCGGGAAAAAATCTGCGTGGACGTCTGCACCAGAGGTTTTCTTGCCGAAGATGGCAAGGCAAGCATTGAATACCATTATGGGGATAAGCGAATTAACTACCCGCTCAAACGCGCCGGGAAACGCGGGGAGAACAAATGGGAGCGTATCACTTGGGACCAGGCGCTGGATGAAATTGCAGCCAAGCTTCAGGATCTGAAGAAGCAATACAGCCCTCACACGGTCTGTCTTGCCACGGGGACGGCTCACCACTCCGACAACAACTGGGTGCCCTGGCGATGGATGGTCGGCTTCAGGACCATGAACAAAATCGGAAATGAACAGATCTGCTACGGTGTACAGTTCATCACCTCGGAGCAAACCTTCGGCTGGCCCAACAGCCCTTTCCCTTCGCCGGAAAATGTGCCCAAGTCAATGATTCTTGTCGGGAACACTCATGAAACCGTTCCGAATATATTCTCTCTCTTCAAGATGGCGGCACTGATGGGGGTCAAGTTGATCGCGGTCGACCCTCGGGCGACCGCATCGACGAACCTGTCATCAATCTGGCTTCAGATACGACCCGGCACCGACATAGCCCTGTGGTTCTCCTGGCTGCGGCTCATCATTCAGAACGAGTGGTTCGACAAGGAATTCGTCTACGACTGGACGAATGCACCTTTTCTCGTTCGTACCGACACGGGGAAGATCCTGAGGGCCGAAGAACTCGTCGATAATGTCCCCAAAGATGCTTTCGTGGTGTGGAACGCGAAAACACAGGCCGCGGCCGTCTGGGACGCCGAAGAGCGAAAATACCTCGAGGAAAGTGTCGAAAAAGCTTTGACGGGAACCTATTCCGTCAAGCTCAAAAATGGCGAGTCCATAGAATGCAAGACTGCGTGGACCCTCCTTACGGAACGCGCCGAAGAATGGACTCCGGAAAAAGCCGCCGAGGTCACGGGCATACCGGCATCCAAGATTGTCGATGCCTGCGAAACCTACGCGAAAAATCAACCCAGTCTATTCCTGGTGTCGGGACACTGCTACGACGCCTTCGCCCCCGGCTCCTCGAGCGTTTTCCGCCTGCAGAATATTATCAAATCCATCATGGGCAATATGGATCGGACCGAAATGCTGACCGGCTGCTATGACAACAAGAAGCTGGTCAGTATCTACGAGATGGAGCTGAAACCGGATGAAGCTTTCAGTGAAGAAGAGAAAAAGCATCAGCCGGGCTGGGACCGTTTTCGCGCCCTGACCTTCAAGGGTTATGACCTGAAAGCCAAGTACGAGAAGAAGCAATGGGGCGTCGCGTCCAATGCCATGTACTCCAACCAGGGGCATCCTCATATCATGTGGCAGGATATGATCGACGAGAAGCCCGACCGTACCCGCGCCATGATCATCAATGGAAGCAATCCGATGATCAAATACGGTAATACCAAGCGCGTCTATGAGGCGATGAAGAAGCTGGATCTCATCGTTACACTCGAATTCACCATGACTTCCAGCGCGGTGATGGGCGACTATGTCCTGCCCATGTCCGACTGGTTTGAGCGTCCGGAAATCGGTCCTTCCACGCCGTGCGACATTTTCAATTTCATTCATGTCTCCGATGCGGTGATGCCGCCCGAATTCGAGCGGCGCTCCGATTATGACGTTTTCAAGGGACTGGCCGAGAGGCTCGGCTTCGGCCAGGATTGGTCCTGGAAGGACCTCACGGAGTGCTACAACTGGCGAGCTCAGGGATTGCTCAATGAGTACGGGTGCAAGGATATCGCAGAATTTGCCGAGAAAGTCGGCTTCGATTATCCGCCGCCCATTACCGAGCAGTACAAGCTCTGGAACGGCTTTGCCACCCCCACGGCCAAGGCCGAAATCTGGTCGGTGATACTCGAGGAACTGGGGTATGATCCTATCCCCTACTTTGTCGAGCCGGCGATGAGCCCTCATAATGTTCCCGAGCTTTACGAAGAGTACCCGTTTACGCTGATCGGTATCGACCGCCACCTACCGAATTACCATTCTCAATTTTACGAAGTTCCCTCCCTGAGGAGAATGATGCCGGAGCCGTTGGTGGATATCCATTTCGACACGGCGAGGATGGCGAGTCCGCCCATCAATAACGGGGATTGGGTGTGGATTGAAACCCGAAAAGGTCGGATCAAGCAGCGGGCCCGCCTGACATTCGGAATCGACGAGAAGTGTGTAAAGACGACGCATCATTTCTGGTATCCGGAAATGCCGGGAGAGGAGCCCTATCTGCATGGGATTTGGGTTTCAAACACCAACGTACTGACGGAAGACGATCCTGAAATGTGCGATCCCGTTTTTGGGTCATGGCCGCACACGGCCATTCCTTGCAGAATTTACAAGGTAGTAGACGGCACAAACCTTGAGAGCGACAAATCACGTCAAGCTTAACCGGGAAAAGGCGGACGCCGCTCTATCCGGGCTGTCCGTCGTTTCTCTTCAACGAAAAGGGAGTACATGGTTATGACATGTTCAAGTGTTACCACACAAAAACTGAAGGATAAAGTTGCAATCATAACGGGCTCGTCCCGCGGAATGGGAAGAGCATCGGCTCTTTTGTTTGCACAGCATGGCGCCAAAGTCGTTGTAAACTACCATGGCAATAAAGAGGCCGCTGATCAGGTTGTAAAGAAAATAGAGGATGAGGGCGGCAGCGCCATCGCCATACAGGCCGATATCGGTAAGATGGCCGACCTGCCCAAGCTCGTGGATGGATGCATCGAGAAATTCGGCAAGCTCGATATTTTATACCACAACGCGGCCGTTCACTACGTATGCCACGAACTGGCAGATGTGACGGAAGAAGTTTGGGACATGACCTACAACAGCATCATCAAGGGACCGTTCTTCCTGACCAAATTGGCTATACCCCATCTGCAGAAGAGCGGAAACGGCTGTATCATTTTCACTTCGACCAGCTCCGCAGGGACAGCCACGCCGGCCGATCCCCACTACATGACCGCAAAGAATGCCGTGAACGCCTTGTACCGGATCCTGGGCGGATGGCTTGCTCCTGAAATCCGCGTGAATTGTGTGGTTCCCGGTTTTGTCAAGACGGACATGTTCCGCCATCATCCGCCGGAAATGTGGAACGTCCTGGGCTCGATGGTTCCCATGGGCCGAATGTGCACGCCGCTCGATATCGCCAATGCCGCATTGTTCCTGGCTTCCGATGATGCGTGTAATATAACCGCCCAAGATATCGTGGTCGACGGCGGAAGATCGAGCGCCATTCCCAGGAAAAATTTGCTTCCGGTTCTCCAGGCGATGAAACCTGGTGTCAGCACATATGATAAGCAGGCCTACGGCGAAGAAAACATCAAGCAAATGGACGTGGGGCTAAAATAAAGGTTCGTAGGCTGAAATCGTAACGCTAACAAAGTTGGATAGCAGGGGGGAAAATGAAATGACATTAGGCATGATGGCCACAGATGCTGAGCAAAGAATCGATTTTGAAGCAATGCGAAGCTACAAGCTCAAAAGGATTCAAGTCCAGCTTGCCGAAAAAGGACTTGGAGCCATACTGTGTTTTGATCCCGATAACGTGAGATACGCAACCTCCACCGCCATCGGCGAATGGAGCAGGGACAAGTATGTTCGTTGGTGCGTTGTACCGCGCGAAGGTGAGCCGTACCTCTTTGAACTCGGATCAGCTCAAGAGGTCAAGAAGGAGCTCTGCCCGTGGATTCCCAGTGAGCATATCTTCCCGGGCGGCGGGTGGCTCCGCGGGGCCAATACGAAGGGAGCGACAACACAGGCAGTCACGGGAACTGTCGCTCGGATAAAGGCAGTGCTCGAGGCAAGTAAAGTTGCCGATATGGCCATCGGTATCGATACGGCTGATCTTTACATACTGGATGGCCTGAAGAGCGCGGGGCTGAAGATTGTGAACGGCTGGGACGTCATGTGGGACGCTCGCGTCATCAAGTGCCCGCAGGAACTGGCGATCATCGAAACCGCAGCCTCGCTGGCGGATGGCTGCTTCGAATACATCGCGGACAAGATTCGACCGGGTGTAAAGGAATCGGAGATTGTCGCAGAGATCTATGGTTGGCTCTTCAGGCAGGGATGTGATCGCGTGACCGGTGTCAACTGCGTCTCCGGTCCCCGGAGCAACCCTCATCCGCATGATTTCTCCGACCGCATGATCCGGCCGGGCGAGCTGGTCTTTATCGATATCATGGCGCATTATCTTGGCTACGGTACCTGCTACTACCGCACCTTTGCAGCAACCAGGGCCACTCAGAAACAAAAGGATCTCTATAATAAGGCTTATGAATGGCTGCAGGCTTCCATTGAAGTCGTACGCCCCGGAATCACCACGGCCGATATCGCCAACCAGTGGCCTACCGCCCAGGAATTGGGCTTTCCGAACGAGCTGGCGGCAGCCGGCTTGTGCATTGGACACGGGATCGGACTCAGCATACACGAAAAGCCCTTCATCACGAGGCTCTTTAGCGCGGAACCGATGCCGATCGAGACCGGGATGCACTTTGCCCTGGAAACCTTTTGCGGCGATGGCAGTAACGGAGCCAGGATCGAGCAGCAGATCATCGTCACGGAAACGGGCCATAAAGTCATTACCCAGTGGCCATGTGATGAATTGATGGTCTGCTCGGTCCGATAGATCAATATCAGAAGACAAAAGAAAAGGGTCTGAAGACAGAATAACAGCAGTGCTCTTCTACTGAATTCTGACTCCTGACTTCAGTCTTCTTAAAAGGAGACGGGAATTATGCCTGAACTAACGAAAGATCAGAAAGTGGCGCTATACCGGGGGCTCGTTCGGGCCCGCAAATACGATGAACTCAATGTTCGCATGGCTTCGGAAGGGAAACTCCGCACCTTCTATCACAGCGCCCAAGGCCATGAGGCCATCGGTGTCGGAGCATGTTCGGTTCTCAGAAAAGACGACTACCTGTACATGCATATTCGCGGTCATGGGGTGCCTTATGCCATTGGCAAAGGGATCGATCCCAAGCCCTGCGTCGCTGAGCATCTTGGCAAGGCTACCGGATGGGGAGGGGGTATTACGGGTGTCCATATGGTGGATAAGGAAAATGGTGTTCTCGGTGTAGGCGGAACAATTGGCTCGTGCTTCGTGTTGTCCGCGGGGTTTGCGCTGGCGGCCAAGAAGCGAGGCAAAGGGCAGGTTTGTGCCTGCTTTACCGGTGACGGCGGCATGCAGAGGGGGCAGGCTCACGAAGCCATGAATTTGGCAGCTTGTTGGAAGCTCCCGGTTGTCTGGGTAGTCGAAAACAACCTCATGTCATGGTTCACGCCGTTTTGCGATACCTGCGCAGTCAAAGATATTGCTCAAATGGCCAAAGCCTACGATATGCCGGGAGTCATCGTCGATGGTATGGATGTATTTGCGGTGCGTGAAGCCGTTGAGAAAGCCGTCAAGCGAGCCAGAAAGGGAGAGGGCCCTTCCCTGATTGAATGCAAGACATACCGGTTCAGACCCCATTCCGAAGGCAGACCGGATGTTTGCCATTATAAACAGAGGTCTCAAGAAGAGATAGACAAATGGAAAGAAAGGGATCCGCTCAAATTATGCCGTGACAGGCTGCTGGCAGAAGGGATCCTGAATTCAGACCTCATTGATGGAATTGAGCGGGAATCTGCAGCAGAAACTGTAGAGGCTGAAAAATTCGCAGTCGAAAGCCCCTATCCCGACCCTTCCAGACTCCATGAAATCGTCTATGCACCTTAAGCAAGAGGAACTCCATCATGAAAATATTAAATTATTGGCAGGCGATCAATGAGGCTTTTGCCGAAGAAATGGATAGGGATGATACCGTTTTCATCATCGGCGAAAACGTTCAGGAAAGCCCTTTTATGATCACCCACGGCCTCGTGGAGCGGTTCGGAGCAGACCGGGTCATGGACGCACCACTAAGCGAGCTGGTCAATGCCGGTGCAACGGTCGGGGCAGCCTGTGCGGGGTATCGTCCAATTTGCGACCTGACCTTTGCCGATTTCATCTACTGTGCGGCAGATGAAATCCTATTGAAGGCCGCACAGCAATACTTTGCCCATAACGGTCAGGTCAACGCACCTTGCGTCTTTGTTGGCGTCGCAGGGGGAGGATTCGGCACTGGACCCGAACACTCCCATGTCCCTTCGGCCATGATCCTGAATAATCCGGGTCTTAAACTCGTTTTGCCAAGCACGCCCTATGATGCCAAGGGATTGATGAAGGCGGCCATACGCGACAACAATCCTGTATGCTACTTCTTCCATAAAAAGTTAATGGGCATGACCGGCGAGATACCTGAAGAGGAGTATGTGATTCCTCTGGGGCAGGCCGATATCAAGCGCAAGGGCACCGATGTCACTGTCATTGCCACCTTATACATGGTCCATCATGCCCTTGCAGCCGCTGAAAAATTGAAAGATGAAATCAGTGTCGAGGTTATCGACCCTCGGTCTCTGGAACCTCTCGATATAGATACGATCATCGGGTCGGTGAAGAAGACAAATCGGGTCGTCATCGTCGATGAAGATACGGAAAGATGCGGTGTGGCGGCAGAGATCGGTCAGCAGATCATGGAGCAGGCGTTTGACTATCTCGATGCTCCCGTAGTGCGGGTATGTGCCAAGAATATGCCGATTGCCGGAGCTGCAATGGAAAAATATACCATTCCCAATGCAGACCAGGTTATTTCCGCCATCAAGTCATTGGTTTACTAAAGAGGATATATCAAGGTTTATAAGCAAGGAGGGAGCATTGATCAAGAATCTATTCATACCGAAGCTGGGTATGACAATGGAGAAAGGGAGAATCGCCAAGTGGGTGGCCAACGACGGTGAACGAGTACAGGAGGAACAGATCGTCCTGATACTTGAGACGGAAAAGGTCGCCCATGAAATCGTGTCTCCTATTTCCGGAATCCTGGCCATCCTGGCGAAAGCCGGCGACGAATACCCCTGTGGAACTGTTGTCGGCGTTATCGCGGAAACCGAGCAAGAATACAAATCTGTAAAAAAAGATCCTGCCGCTTTTGCTGCTGTGAATGAAACCGGAATTTCATCAGATGATGCAGAGACCATAGAAAAGAAAGATCATTCTGACACCGCTTCAATGCAGGGACAAAACGGTACTGGGGAAAGGATCAAGATTTCTCCACTGGCCAGGAAGCTTGCCCATATGCATGAGCTTGACATTTCCGTTTTGGCCGGGTCAGGTCCCGAAGGCAGGATCGTCAAGCGGGATATCGAGCAGGCGGTGGAAGCTCGTAAACAGAAGAAGGCTGTCACGGAGCCTGCTTCCGTCTCCAGGGCGGTTTCTGTTTCAGTACAGGGGGAGGTTTGCGCCGGGAAACGGATCAGGGCTGTTATTCCGCTCGCCGGCATGCGAAAGAGAATCGCCGATAATCTCCAGCAGAGCACTTCTACCACCGCACGCGTTTCTGCAATGGCAGAATTCGACATGACGGAACTCGTGAAACTTCGCGACCATTATGTCAGCAAAGCCCAGATCCTCGGCCTCAAGATTACATACACGGATCTGTTTATCTATATGGCTGCAAAGGCACTGAAGCTTGTTCCCATCATCAACTCGAGTATCATTGGTGATGAAATCAAGTTGTGGGAAGATATCAATATCGGTTTTGCCGTATCGGTGATGAAGAGCGAGGAGGAAAGCGGTCTTCTGGTACCGGTCATCCGAAATGCCGATCAATTGACGCTAAGGCAAATCAGCAAGGCCAGAAAGGATCTGGTGGACAAAGCCAGGGCAGGAACGATATCTCTGGATGAATTGACAGGAGGTACGTTCACGATCACCAATACTGGCACGTTCACTTCTCTCTGGCACATTCAAACCCCCATCATCAATCAGCCGGAAGCAGCAATCCTCGGTACTTCCTCCATTGTCAACCGGCCCGTTGTAATAAACGGTGAGATCACCATCAGGCCAATTATGCCCATTTCCTTTGCCTTTGACCATCGCGTCATGGATGGCGCGCCGCCCGCTCAGTTCATCGGGCTGCTGCAACAGATGATAGAGGATCCCTGGATGATCCTGATGTAGTCATAACGAAGTGTCCAAGGGCAATGCATATGAAAAATCAAAAAAAACGGGGAGAAACAACCATGCCAGATGAATTGACCATAGAAGGCTACGTGGATGAAGACGGTATAAAATGGATGAAATCGCGGTGCTTCTTTTGCCATGCTCACTGCGGAATGCAGGTTGGAACCAAGGATGGCAAGATTGTCAGAATGAAGATTGACGAGTTAGATCCATTGCAGGGGATGTGCGAACGGATTGGGCCGAATGGTGAGCGTGCCATCAAGAATCACTACCATCCCAAGCGCATCAACCACGCCCTTAAGCGGGTGGGCGAACGCGGGGAGAACAAGTGGGAGCGGATCCCCTATGAGCAGGCGCTGGATGAAATTGCGGCAAAGCTCACCGAGCTGAAGAAAAAATACGGTCCCGAGACCCTCGCTGTCACGGAAGGAACTTATCGTTCCGACCACCTGTGGGCACGCAGCCGTTTCACAAACCTATGGGGCAACCCCGGCAACCTGGCAGATCCGGGAAGCATCTGCTGGTGCTGGCTGTATACCGTCAATCTGGCGATGGTCGGATTCTTGTCGGAAACCGCCCTAAACGCTACGATCGGCTTATCAAGAACGATCGTTCTTTGGGGAGTTCGCATCAATGAACGGCACAGCCCCCAGTCCTGGATTTCGAAGCAACTCAGGACGGCCTGTGGCAATGAAGAGCAGAAGCCCAACGTCATCGTCATCGATCCGTACATGATCGATGCGGTGCGGGATGCCGAGACTTACCTGCCCATTCGTCCCGGGACCGATACGGCGATGATGCTTGCCTGGTTGAACGTCATTTTCAATGAGAAACTCTATGACGTGAATTTCGCAACGAACTGGTCCAACGGCCCCTTTCTCGTCCGCACAGATGCCAAGAAGCTGTTGCGGGAAACCGATCTGCGCCAGGGCGGCGATAGAAAGAATTTCGTGGCCTGGGATACCAAGACTGAAAAACCGACCGTATGGATTTCCAGTCAAAACCGATACAGGGAAGAAGATGTCGAAAATGCACTCGAGGGAGAATTTGAAGTAACCCTCGCAGATGGCACGAAAGTCACCTGCAAGACTGCTTTCACTCTGCTCAAGGAACGCTGCGACGAGTACCCACCCGAGAAGGTCGCTCAGATCACGGGTGTTCCGGCTCACAAAATCGAGCATGCCGCAAGAATCTACGCCACAGATAAGCCGAGCTGCATGGGCTGGGGGGTCGGCTGCATTGATCAGGCCGGATGGAATGCAACCTCCGGGGCTGTATGCAAAGTAATCCTGCGCTCGATCACCGGCAACCTGGATGTTCCGGGCGGCGATTACCTCCCCGAGCCTGGCCCCATCATCAACGGGCAGTTTCCGGTCCGCGACGGCGAATTGGAACTGTCGGAAAGGGTCTCCCCGGAAACGCGCGCCAAACTGCTCGGGAACGACAGATTCCGTTTGATGGGCTGGCAAGGGTTTGAGCGCACCGATGAACCCTTCCGGGAGATGTGGGGTATCGCACGCCCTCAGCTCCATCAAATGCTGAGCAGCGCACCGCTTCTCTGGCGGGCTATCTTGAATAACGACCCTTATCCCGTTCGCGCTGCCATCTCATGGTCATCCAATCCCATGCTTTGGGCACCGAACACCAAGATGGTCTATAAGGCACTGAAATCACTTGATCTATTTGTTGTTCTTGAGTATTGGATGACACCCACTGCGGCGTTGGCCGATTACGTGCTTCCTGCCGCAGATTGGATGGAGCGGCCCATGTTCTCGAATATCGAGGATTCGTTGGACATGTTCATGGGAGGGCCGCGCGCTTCCGAGCCGGTTGCTGATCGACGCATGGACTATGACTTCTTCCGAGGCCTTGGGGTACGCATGGGGCAGGAGGAGTTCTGGCCGTGGGAGACCTATGAAGAGGTGATTGCCCACCGCCTCGAGAGGATAGGCGTGACGTACAAAGAATTCTGCGAAACGGGTTTTCTCTTTCCCGATATGACCTCCGCCGATCAGTTCGAAAAACACAAGTCGATCCGACAGGATGGCCAGGTTCGAGGATTTGCGACGCCTTCCCGGCGTTGTGAGATTTATTCGAGCATCATCGAAGACTTGGCCTACGATCCCCTTCCCTTGTTCAGGGAACCTGCTGAATCGCCAATCAGCACGCCTGAAGTGGCCAAGGAATTCCCAATTATCCTGACCACGGGTGGCAGATTCGCACCCATGTTTCACTCGGAGCACAGGGTTCCGGGGACCGGCACGCGCGAGATGCATCCCTGGCCTATCTTCGAGATTCACATTGAAACCGCCCGGGAATTGGGAATCCGCGACGGCGACTGGTGCTGGATAGAATCTCCGCGAGGAAGGATTCGCCAGATTGCGAGATTGGGGGTTGCCCTCAAACCTGGGACCGTCATCGCTCAGCCAAGCTGGTGGTATCCCGAGCTGCCCGTAGAGGAGCCGTGGCTGTGCGGGGGGTTCATTTCCAATGTTAATGTGCTTACGGACGACAATCCCGAAATTCTGGATCCCATCTGCGGCAACTGGTCCAATCGAGGGCTGTTGTGCAAGGTTTACCGTTGTGAAGAGCCCGAGTGGCTGTCGGACCGAATGCCCCACGATATGTTTCTGGAGGAAAAGTCCGGATATCCCAAGGCGTTTAAAGCATAAAAAGAGGGACAAATGCTGGTCCAAATCGGAAGCAACGGTAATGGGAACTTCCATAATCGGCGGCGAGCAGGTACAGGCGGTCTATTCACTGCTCGCATAAAGCCCCTGATCTGCGTGGGATGCGATGAATGTTTGGCCGTGTGCAGGTATGGGGTCTTTCGGCGAACGGCTGATGGAAAAATCGAAGCCAAAAGCGACCACAAATGTGTGGGGTGTCTCAAGTGCCTCGAGGTGTGCCGTACGAAAGCCATTCATATCCTCCCTGGAAAGGGCTTCACCCGAACGCGCTAAGTCTGGAAGGTTTATTTGTATCATTGATTCTATCTATTAAAAAAGGAGAACAAAGAATGGCGGTCACAATTGAATCACCTATTTCTGTACTTTTGGCTGATGAACGCATCAAGGCAATCCTTGATAAACATTTGCCCGGCATGACTAGCGATATTCGGTTGAAAATGGCTATGGGAATGACACTCAAACAGATCATGCCCATGTCTCAGGGACGCATTACCGTCAGTAAAATTGAAGCAATTTCGGCAGATCTGGCGGCACTATAACCTAAGAGCCTATTCAAGAAATCCTCCCTCAGGGGGAAAATTATAATGGTTCTAAAGCAAATGAAGACGGCTCTAAAGTGAACGATATATCATGTTAAAAGCAGGACTATGCTGAGGAAGAGATAAAAGAATGTCAGAATTGGTTACATATGATGTCACTATCATTGGTGCCGGGCCTGGGGGTTATGTAGCGGGAATAAGAGCCGCTCAACTGGGCCTCAAGGTGTGTATCATCGAAAAGGATAAACCAGGAGGGATATGCCTGAATTGGGGATGTATCCCATCAAAGAGTCTGATCCACCAGGCGAGCATGTTCAATGACAGGCTTGAGCTCGAGCAGATGGGAGTTTCCGTCGATACTCGGAATTTCGACTATGGCAGGGTGCATAAGAAATCTCGCGAGGCGACCCAACGATTGAACACCGGCGTCGAGTTTCTGCTCAAAAAGAATCGTGTGGATTTGATTCAAGGAACGGCTCGAATCGTGAGTCGCAATAAAGTCGTGGTTCAAGGCAGCGGCAGGATGATTGAATGCCGGAACATCATCATTGCCACGGGGTCTCGTCCGGCTGAAATCCCAGGTTTCGAGTTCGATGAAGAGCGGGTGCTGTCATCAACCGGCATTCTTTCCATGACGAGACTCCCTCAGAGCCTGATTATCCTCGGAGCGGGGGCCATCGGCTGCGAGTTTGCCTATGTCATGAACTCGTTCGACGTGAAAGTGACGCTCGTGGAGATGGAGCATCATATACTCCCTTTCGAAGACGCTGAAGTGGCGGGGATACTAGAGAATTCTTTCAAAAGATCAGGAATTCAGGTATTGACTGCCACTCGCGCCATTTCGCTCGAAAAAACGGATACCGGGGTCATGGTTAGCCTGGTGGGTGGTGATGGAAAGCAACAAAAAGTAGAAGCTGAAAAAGCTCTGTGTGTTTTTGGCAGGAGACCGAATACGGAGGATATCGGCCTGGACAGTATCGGATTGAAAACCGAGAAGGGCTACATACCGGTTGGCGATTATTATGAAACATCCGTAAAAGGCGTTTTTGCCATCGGCGATGTTGTGGCCACGCCGTTGCTTGCTCATGTGGCATCCAAAGAAGGGGAAATTGCGGTCGAACACATTGCGGGACGAAAGTCCAGCAGAGCGCGGATTGATATTCACGCCATCCCCTCTGCGATCTACTGCGAACCTCAGGTAGCAAGTTTCGGGCTTCGGGAAGCAGAGGCCAAAGAGAAGAACATATCCTACAAGAAAGCTCTTTTCCCATATAAAGGTGTCGGAAAGGCCGTTGCCATCGACCATGCCGAAGGAATGGTAAAGTTGCTTTATGATCCGGAAACTCAAGAGATTTTGGGCTGCCACATTATCGGGCATGATGCCACTGAACTGATCCATGAGGTTTTATTGGCAAAAACATCTGAGTTGTTGCCTGAAGATATTGCCGATATGGTCCATGCCCACCCGACAATATCCGAAGCCTTGATGGAAGTGGCGAAGGCGGTCAACGGCGAGGCAATACACTATTAACTCCCATGTCCAGAGTGGTCACAAAGAATGATGAAAATGGATAAGTTGGAATAAATGGCCGAGTCACGGTAATCTACATTGCGAAGCAATATAGACGTTGCAACATATTGTAATGCCAATTGCATCGCTTTCTCTCACTACTCACTGGTAAATGTTATGAATTCGGTTTTGAAAACGCTCGATATCATCGATTTGGGACTGATTGAGTACTCGGAAGCTGTTTTCCTACAGAATGAATTTGCCAGGGAGCGTATTGAAGGTTACCCAAAAGACCGCCTGTTGCTGTTGGAACATCCTCCAGTGGTAACCATAGGTCGAAGCGGCAGTGAGCATGACCTGAAATTGCAGAAAGAAACGATTCTGAAAAGGGGTATTGCCGTCTGCGAAACTGACAGGGGAGGCAAGGCCACGTTCCATGGCCCAGGCCAATTGGTTGTCTACCCTATCGTGAAATTAGTGAACAAGGATGTTCATTGGTATGTTCAAAATCTCCTCGAAGTTATTGCGAACCTTCTTACAGAATATGGCCTAAAGCCTGAATTGAAGGAAGGAGCGCCAGGCGTATGGATTCAAGATAGAAAAATCGCCAGCATAGGGGTGTGCATCAAGAAGTGGGTAACTTCACATGGCATCGCTCTAAACGTCAATTCGCAACTGACCGGCTTCGAGTTCATTGTACCCTGCGGAATGCCTGGACAGGAAATCACCTCAATGGAAAAGGAACTCGGGTCTCCTCAGGATTTTATTCGAGTAAAAGATCGATTCATTCACCACTTCAAAACAATCTTTGATTATAATGAGGTTCCGGCATGTTCCCGTCCCACATGGCTGACAATGCCGCCACCGAAGCAGGAGCACTTGGAGAAGATGCAAACCTTTCTTCAAAAGAAGCTTCTGAATACGGTTTGCCAAAGTGCCCACTGTCCCAATATGGGGGAGTGTTTCAGCAAAGGCACGGCTACTTTCATGATTTTGGGCAGTCACTGCACACGCAAATGCCGCTTCTGCGCAGTGGAAAAAGGCGTCCCTTTCCCGCTGGACCCACTGGAGCCAGAGCGCGTGGCGAAAGCGGTGCAAGAGCTCGGTCTGCGCCATGCTGTGATTACATCTGTCACGAGGGATGATCTTCAAGACGGCGGTGCGGAGCAATTCGCTGTAACGATCATGCTGGTTCGAAAAATATCTTCGGATACCAGGATCGAAATCCTGGTGCCGGATTTTCAGGGTAATCCTGAAGCAATCGAAAGGGTGTGTTCCGCCAAACCGGACATTTTCAACCACAATATGGAAACCGTAGCCCGCCTGTATCCTCTTGTACGGCCACAAGCCAGGTACAGCCGATCTCTCGATGTCCTGTCATACGCGGCAAGGTATGGCCTGCCGGTAAAGTCCGGGATTATGCTTGGCCTCGGTGAGTCTAATGATGAAGTGATGAAAACTCTGGAGGACCTTCGCAAAGCTGGATGTGAGCACCTGACTTTGGGCCAGTATCTCGCTCCTTCCAGGAGCCATATTCCCGTTTCGAGGTATGTATCCCCTGAGGAATTTGACGAATGGAGCAGTATAGCAGAGACGATGGGGTTTCATGGAGTGGCTTCCGGGCCTTTAGTCAGAAGCTCTTATCGGGCAGAAGATTATTTTGTTTCACAGAATTGGAAGAGGAGAGTCGAAGACGTTTATATGACTTCTACTCAAGGAGATTGAATACGGACGAAGCAACAATTCATTTCATTTCGCCGATATCGGCCAAACTGATCTTTTACAGCCCGGACGAACTTTGCGGTACCGCCCGCCATGAGAGAGCAAATCCTCTTTTACCTCGTTGTTTTTTTGCATCCCGGCTCCCGAATGTAAAAGATGCTGTTGGCTTCAAGCCAGCCAATGGGGTGGTTTGGCGGATCATCCACCGGTCGCATACGGCGCGCCGCTGATATTCTCTATCCTGTCACCTAAATTATAGCTCTTTTATATTATTATTCAATTTATATGAAAATAGATACAAGTTGCTGATTATTTTCATCACTCGTTGTGCCCGCCCCGGGCATGAGGGTTAGTTGTAAAATTATTAAAAAATCACTTGACATAATCGAAAAATGTACCAATAATAGATACCAGATAGTATCACTTTTTAGTGCATTTTAATCAATCTTTCTTTAAAGGAAGGAGAGGCAATATGTGTTTTAGACCGACAATGGCAGTAAAGAAAAGGGAGATCGCATGCCCCAAGTGCAACAAGATGAACCCGCTGCCTCTTTCTATTGACTCGAACCTGTCCGAACTCTTGGGAAACGAGAACTCCAAGGCTGTTCTAGAGAAGTACTGCCAGGCCATGATCACTGATCCACGACTCAAAATGGGCATGGGTATGACTCTCAGACAAATCATGCCTATGTCCCAGGGCAAGGTTACCCTCGCGATGATCGACTTGGTTGCGGCCGACCTGGCCCAAATGACCGACACAAAATCATGCGTGTCCTGCGGCGAAACTCTACCTCTGAACCTGCAGCGCTCTGCGGGTCCGGCAGGGCCGGCAGGTCCGCTTAAGAAATAGCTTGCTGATGCAAGATTTCGGAGGGCATTCGAATGGAATTGGTTTTCCTGGGCACCGGTGCGGGGAATGGAGTGCCGGAGTTTTACTGCAATTGCAAGGTTTGCATGGAGGCATTAGAGGATTCTCGATGTAGACGAACGCGTTGCGCCGTTGTACTCTGTGGAGAAGGCAACCTTCTGTTTGACGCGCCACCTGAGCTCTCCTCACAACTTCTTCGAGAGCGGCTTAATTGTATCGACTGCTTCTTTCTCACCCACGCCCATCATGATCATTGCGCCGCGCTCGGCGATCTCGAACTCTATGCCCGTTTCCACCGCAAGGACAGGCTTCCGTCGGTTATGAGCCCTGAAACGTTTGAAGAGCTGGGGCGTCGCCATGGATCGGTGGAGGAATGGATGAATGTCGTTCCTCTCCAGGCAGGAGAAACATTGCAGAGGTTCGGGGTTTCCATCACTGCGGTGGAAGTCGCCCATTCGCGGGGCACCCTGGGTTACCTTATCGGCACCAGTATGGGGCGCACGGCCTATCTGCCTGATACCGGACCCTTGCCTAATCGCACGAGAGACCTTCTGACAGGAATCGAAAACCTCATACTGGATGCAACATTCTGGGGAGAGAACTGGTATCCGGGCGAACACCTGTCGTTTGAACAGACCATTCAAACAGCACAGGAGCTCAATGTCGGAATGCTCTATCTGACGCATCTTTCGATGCATTACGGCAAACCTGTGACGAGCCGGGAAATCGAGAGCGCCATAGAACCCTACAGAGACACGGTTAGGCTCGCCTATGACGGCATGCGTATTTTGCTCGGATAAAGATGTTCTGACATGGCACGATCTGAGGACGCCATCTCTTCAACAACAGACTAAACGGATTTGCGAACAAGAAAAGAACAAGACAGATGAATCAACAAAGCACTCGCCAAATCATCAATGAAATTCGGGGAACCAGGGTGGTTCCCGGAGTATGCATCGTGTGCCCCTGGCATTGTCCCACGGAAGTATTCGTGCGTGACAACAATGTGGTCTATGTAAGAGGCAATGAAAATGCCCCGAACAGGACAACCCGGTGTGTAAAGGGGATTTCGAGTATTCACCTTTCCAGAGACCCCGACCGGTTGCTCCATCCGATGAAGAAAGGCAAAAACGGCAACTTCAAGGTCATATCCTGGGAGGATGCCTTTTCCGTCATCGCGGAAAAGCTCCAGAAGATAAAGGAAAAATACGGTCCCGAAGCCGTTGCCTACCTGTGGCACCTCGATTCTAACGAGGTGTTTTCCCAGCAGCTTTTCGTACAGCTCTATGGGACACCCAACTGGTCCGGCCATGGCGCCGCCTGTGATCAGAGTCGCCGCTTGGCCGGACTGGTTACGTATGGACACCCTCTTCCCACTAAAGACTATGAAAACAGCCGGTTCATCATGTTATGGGGTGAAGATCCATTGGGCCCCAATCAGAGTCTGCATGAAAACCGTGAACTCGTGGAGGCAGTCAAGAGAAATGCGAAGCTTGTGGTTGTAGACCCTTATCGCAGCCGAACAGCGGAAAAGGCCCATGTCTGGCTTCCCATCAATCCGGGAACCGATGGGGCACTAGCACTGGCCATGGCCCACCGCATCATCGAAACGGGTGCACAAGATGCGGAGTTCTGCGAAAACTACGTGTACGGCTTCGATGCATTTGCCGAGCACGTCAAGGCAAACGGGTACACGCCCCAGTGGGCTGAGGGAGTTACCGGTATTCGGGCTGAGACGATCATTGAACTCGCCGACGAATTTGCTCAGACCAAGCCGGCTGTAATGGACGGGCTAAAAGGTATCGTCAATTATTCAAATGGGTTCCAGGCGCTAAGAGCTATCTTCTGTCTCAACGCAATTACGGGCAATATCGATGGTCCTGGTTGTTTGATCTTGAAGGAGGCCGGACCGCTTCTCCCGCCGATCGAGATTCCCGAGGAAGAAATTGCCGTGCCGGAGCGGCCGAACATTAGTACAGCCATGGGATACCCCCTTGCCCCTGACATTCCAAGCCAATTATTGCCCAAGGCGGTCTTGGAAGGAGATCCCTATCCGGTAAGAGCCCTCTTTTTCCATATTGTCAATCCTGCCATGAGTGATCCGAATACCCTGCTCTTTAAAAGAATGATGGCAGAATTGGACCTCTCAGTCACGATTGATGTATACATGAGTGAAACCGCTCAGTTATCCGATATTGTCCTGCCCGAAGCGTCCATGTTCGAGCGGGCCGAAGTCAGGGAAAGTCTCTGGTCCGGGCCACAGGTAATTCTTTCCCAACCCGCTATCCCCTGTCTGGGCGACTCAAAGCCGCTTTATGAGATCATGAAGGGACTGGCTCAAAAAATGGGATTTGGCCGCTTTTTCCAGTGGGAAACATGGGAAGACTGGGCAAAGTATGTCACTTCCTTCCTTCCGGTTTCTTTCGAGGAACTCAAGGAAAAGGGAGTCTGGCAAGGAGAGCTGCGGTACCACAAATACCGCGAAGAAGGTTTTCAGACCTCCACGGGGAGAGCCGAAGTCTATTCCGAGCTCCTGGCTGAAAGCGGTTACGATCCAATGCCCGTCTATGAAGAGGATCACCGCGTGAAACCGGATTCTGAATACCCTTTTCAACTCATCAACGCAAAGATGCAAAACCACTGCGGAACCCATACGCAAAACAATCCTTATCTGATGGAAATCGAGAGTGAAAACTGGGCGGAGATCAGCGTTCGGGACGCCAGGGAGCTGGGTATTTCCGATGGGGATCGAATTGAGCTGACCTCGCCCATTGGGAGTGTTACCATTGCGGCGCGTGTTAAAGAGGGCCTCAAACCAGGTATTGTGCGTGTTTTACACGGTCATGGTTTTGGCCGTACAATGGGATCCATTGCCAGGGGTAAAGGGTCTCATGTAAATCCAATCTTCGATTCTCAGGTGAATCCTGTATCCGGAGGAATTGGATATAACGAATGCAAAGTACGTGTAAAGAAAGTTTAGGTGACCCCATGAGCCAGTATGGATTTTACTTCGATAAAGAGAAATGTGTCGGATGCCGCGCCTGTGAGGTTGCTTGCCAGGTGTGGAACGGCTCAAACCAGACGGTGAAATGGAGAAATGTCACAACCCTGACGAGGGGGCAGTTTCCGGAAATCACGGGTGTGAATGTATCCATGGCCTGTATGCACTGTGGAGATGCGCCGTGCAAAAAGGCCTGTCCCCGGCAGGCCATCAGCAAGAGCGAAGAAACCGGTGCAGTGACCGTTGACCAGTCAAAGTGCGTTGGGTGCATGTTGTGCCTGTGGGCCTGCCCTTTCGGTGCTCCCAAGATGAGCACGAAAGGGCGAATGGAGAAATGCAACTTTTGCCAGGAACGTCCCATGGGAATAAAGCGGGCCTGCGAAGAGATCTGTCCAACGCAGGCTATCGTTTCAGGACTTATCGACGAGCTCGCCAATTTCTCCAAGAAGAACGTGGCCGACCGGCTCTCTTATACAGAGGGCGGGGGCGTCGTTCTGGGCCATGAAGGGACATGACCATGCTCAAATATACATTCTTATGGATGATGATTCTTGTATCGATGGGCTTCTTTCTTGTGGGTGTCTACAAGAATATCGTATCCAAAATCGCACATATCCTATGGGTGAATGATCCCGGACCAACTGGAACGACCGGTCGTGACACCCGTGTCCGTTTGCCATTTGCCTCCAAGGAAACCATCTTTCGTGAAGCCATTGTCCAGAAGAGGATTGAGAACCGGTCCGCGTTCCTCTGGTTCAGGCATTTGCTCATTGCCTTTGGTTTTGTCTCCCTCTTTGTCGTAGCCCAGCTCTATGCGCTATTTATAAAAGTCTACCCGATCGAGTACTTTGTCATAGGAACCGGAAGGGGCTATCTAAAATTCAGCCTCGAGCTTACCGGACTGGTTCTCTTTGTTGGACTCACATTGGGGTTGATTCATCGAATCATGTATGCTGAACAAGAAAAAACTTTTGTGGATCTTCGGCTCCTGCTGCTTCTATGGTTTGTTGTGGCCACGGGATTTATGACAGAAGCACTTCGATTTATCATAGAACCCCATGATGCTTTTATAGAGTATTCTTTTGTAGCTGCTCCCGTAGCGCGAGCGACGGCGGCATTTCCTTGGCAATGGCATACGCTGCATACAATAATGTGGACAACCCATGCGATTCTGATAGCTTTCTTTTTTGCCTGTATCCCCTTTACCAAATTCGTACACATCTTCGTTGCACCCTTCGGACGAAGTATCACAATGGGGCAGGATACCTCCAGGCTGAAAAGAGAAAAAATAGCCGAAGGATTATTATAAGTTATGCTATTTCAGAAGAAGATTCGAACAGCTTACATAATTATTGCTGTACTGATGGAATTAATGATTGCTTTGGCTTCATCAGTATATCTGAAGGTGAATTCCATCTCGTTCTTGTCGGTAATTCTTACAGCACTGATTGCAATAGGTCCGATTGTATACTTTATTATTAAACATCGCGCGGATGAGATGAAATAGAAAAGGTCGGCCAAGATGAATGTCTTGCAAGCTACCATAGAAGAATGCCTTAACTGTCATCAGTGCAAGACAGCCTGCCGGCGACTTCGATCGTTCGAAAAACGTTCACCCGGAGATGTCGCACAGGCAGTTCTGAACGGGCATGTTGACGATAAGGTGCTTGATTTCATCGTGAAATGCTCGCTTTGCAGCCTATGCAACGAGCTTTGCCCGTATGGGGTGGATATCCGGGGTATGGTGACATATGCCAGGAATTCACTCATGAATGAAGGAATGATCGACCAGGAGTGTTATCGGCATTTGTGGGTCGATCGCGACTGGAATCTGTTCTCTCTTTTCAGGGCCAATTACTGGCTCGACATAACCTACCAGGGACTGGTTAAAAAAAACTGTGAGGTTCTCTTCTTTCCCGGATGCATGCTCGTTCACGAAGGACCCGACCTGGTCCGGCATGCGGCAGAATGGTTGAGAAAAAGACATGGGGATGGGGTCGGGATATCGTTCCAATGCTGCGGGGCTCCTCTGGAGCAGATGGGGCAAATGGAGCGGGCAAAAACCTTTGGGGCAGGTCTTTGGGAGTATATCCTCCAGACGGGAGCGAGCACCCTCATCACCTCGTGCCCGACCTGCCATGCCAGGATGATGGCAACCAGACCGGATTGCAATGTTCAAATTCTTTCGCTGTTTCAACTCATGGCCAAGTCGGGCCTTCGGGTTCCGTTGCCGGATTCCGAGAAGATTACCGTTCACGACTCGTGTAGTGATCGGGAAGGGCTGATCGGAGGCGCCGTCAGGGAACTGCTCAAGGACTGCAATCTGGTGGAAATGGAGCACCATGGAAAAGAAACAATTTGCTGCGGGTCAGGTGGCTTGGTCTCGGCCATCGATCCGGATCTTTGTACCGAACGAGCTCTGCGACGTTTAAAAGAAGCAGAGGCCGCCGGAGCTGAAACGTGTGTGACCTATTGCATGAGCTGTTCACACCGGTTGGCAGCTCGAGGGGGTACGAGCTCTGTTCGACATATTCTGGAGCTCATCTTTGACAAAATGGTTGAGCATGAGGAATTTGACCGGATGGTCCACGGCCTTTTCCAGGGGGAACGCGGCGAAGAGAACTTCCTTCGCCTTCAAAACTCCCAGCGCTTATTTTTTATGTAACGTGAATAGGAAAGATTCCTGACTTTGAAGACGATACGAACGACCGAAAGCGTTTGCCCCTATTGCCTTATTTCTTTACCGGCAACGGTTTACCAAAAAGGCAAAGAAGTCTGGATGGCCAAATCCTGTCCCGAGCACGGTTGCTTCGACGTATATATGTGGCCAGATGCAGCGCAGTATGAATGGTTCTGTGGGTACACTTTTTCAAGTATCTCACGTGTCCCGCAAACGAAGACGGTTGCAGGCTGTCCCCACGATTGCGGACTTTGTCCCAGCCATGCCAGACGAATCACCCTCCCCGAGATCGAAGTGACCTGGCGATGCAATCTGGCCTGTCCGGTTTGTTTTATGTCGGACCGTCATGTGCCGCCGGATCCCTCCCTCGATGAAATACGCCGGATGGTGGAGACGATCCGAAACTTCGATGGCCCCTGTTTTCCCTTACAGATTACAGGCGGTGAGCCGACGATTCGCCCTGACCTGCCCGAAATTATCGAAATAGTAGGAGTCGAGGGTGCCAGTGCGGTGGAACTGAATACCAACGGGCTGATTATAGGAGAAGATATTAAATATCTCCGGGCACTGAAAAATGCAGGACTGACGAACATCTATCTGCAATTTGACGGACTCGATCCTTCGACGACCAAGGTGCTGCGCGGGCGCGATGTGTTTTCTACAAAACTCCGCGCTATTGAGAATTGCCGCAAGGAAAAGATACCCGTCATTCTGTCCGTGACCATCGTCGAAGGCGTTAATGAGATGGAATTGGGGCGCATCATTGGTTTTGCAATGGAAAATCTCGATGCCGTTCATGGCCTGGCATTGCAACCGGCATTCGTATCCGGTCGGTTCGAACTGGAGAAGCGCAAGCACCTTTCCGTGGGTGATGTGGCACGCCTGATCTCCGACCAGACAGAGGGCATGATCAAAGCGACGGACTTTTGGCCCGTTGGCAGCAGTCATCCGCTATGCTACGGCTCCACATATCTCCTTCAGGAAAATGGCAGATTCGTACCGTTTACAAGACATCTCAAAGAGGAAGATTATCGCCGGAACTTCAACAGCACCAGCCCTCAGGGGGCGGTTTTCATGGATATCGTGGCCGACAGCTTTCCTTCGAAGACCCCTCCACCCGGGCTTCCCATACTCATCATGGAGTATATGGACGCCTGGACCATGGACCTGGAGAGAGTTCGGGAATGCAATCTGGCCGTTACCCTGTCCGATGGATCATCGATTCCGTTTTGCGTGTACCATCTGACCAACAGCCTGGGCGAGAGGCTCTATCCGCATGGGGGGAGGATGCGACATGTCGCTTGTGCATAAGTCGAACTGCCAGCTATGCGGTTATTTTTGCGGCCTCAAGGTCTCGGTCGATGACGACGGAAGGGTAACCAGAGTAAGGCCCGATCCAGACCGTTACCCTTATGATCCATCTATCCTTGCACAGTGCCGCCGGTTTACGGCCAACAAAGAAATCCTCGACCACCCCGAGCGCTTGAACCACCCCCTCAAACGTATTGGAAAACGAGGCTCCGGAAAATGGCAGCGAGTCACTTGGGAAGAAGCAATGGCCGACATTGCTTCGCGTTTGGAGGATCTGAAATCCCGCTATGGCGCCGAAACGCTTGCCACCTGTATCGGAGCTCCTCATAGCATCTACTGGCCGCTGCACCGTTTTCTCAACCTGTGGGGAACGCCAAATAACGTGGGCATAGGCATTGTGTGCTGGAATCCGAGGATTTGGGTGAACAGCCTGACCTATGGCTGGCCCATAGAAGATGAGTTGGATCCCTCCACCACCCGGTGTGTCGTGCTTTGGGGTATCAACCCGGCAGAGTCGGACAGGTCCTTGTTCTGGAGGACGTTGAAAGATTATGCGGCATCCGGAGGCAAGCTCATCGTGATCGACCCCCGCCGGACCGCGACGGCACGTCTGACCGACCGGTGGCTGGCTGTCAGACCGGGTACCGACGGCGCACTGGCGCTGGGCATCCTGAACGTAGTGATTCAGGAAGGGCTTGTGGACCATGGATTTGTGGAACATTGGTGCTCCGGTTTTGCCGAGCTGGCCCAAATAGTCAAAGAATACACTCCACAAAAAGTGGCCGGTATCACGGGAATTCCTTCATCCGATATTGTCGAATCGGCCGCTCTCTACGCATCGAGCAAACCGGCAGCCATTTTCACCGGACTCGGTATCGATATGAGCGGGATTCATTGCACCCAGACGCTGCGCGCCATTGCAGCGCTTCGGGCCATTACCGGAAATGTCGATTTGCCGGGAGCTTCCTTCATCAACGACAAGCCGGACTTTGTCCCTGAGATCGATTTGGAGTTGAGCGACCAACTTCCGGACTCACAGAGAGCGAAAAAACTTGGAAAAGCGATGTTCGGTCTCCAGCGATACGAGGGCTATGAAAGGCTGACGCAGTTTACCCGGCGCCATGGCAAGCAACTGCCGGCTCGCTACCTGACGTCCGCTCATCCTCACCTGGTCTGGCAAGCCATGATCACCGGAGCGCCTTATCCGATTCGGGCGTTGATCTGCATGGCAAGCAACCCTCTTCTATGCCAGGCCAATACCAAACTGGTTTACAATGCCCTGAAGTCGTTGGACCTGCTCGTGGTACTCGAACAATTCCTCACGCCTACGGCCATGCTCGCAGACTACGTCCTGCCTGTTTCAGGCAGCTTTGAGCAGCCGCTCATGCAGACAAACGGCGGCGTCGCCAATATCGCATACGGCGGTCCGGCCGCTGTTGCGCCCCGCTGTGAGCGGCGCAGGGATTTCGACTTCTGGAACGAGCTCGGTAAACGATGTGGCCAGGATGAGTACTGGCCCTGGAACACACTGGAAGATGCCCTGGCTGATGTACTGGCTCCCGCCGGCCTGTCCTGGAGCGATTTTTGCCGTACAGGAATTTATGCTCCGGAGAAAGAATATCGGAAATGGGAAAAGAACGGATTTGCAACTCCCAGTGGAAAAGTGGAGCTCAGATCCACCATCATGGAAGAATTTGGCCATGACCCGCTCCCCGCTTATGTTCCGACAAACGAGGCCGGCAGTGAATTTCCGCTGACGTTGATGACCGGCGCTCGAAAGCATCCCCTCTACGCATCCGAATTCAGGCAAGTAAAGCGAATTCGAAAGCTGCACCCCCGGCCATTGGCGGAGATTTCCCGTGCAACGGCAGATCGATTCGCAATCCGGCCGGGGGACATGATCTGGATCGAGACAAAACAAGGAAAGATCCGGCAGGAGACGACAATTGCTGAAATGCGTGACGGTGTTGTCAGCATCGAGTACGGTTGGTGGTACCCGGAGAAGGAAGCCATGGAGCCGGGCCTTGGAGGACTTTGGGAGTCTAATGCCAATATCCTGACAACGGCTGACACGGCTCTCTGCGATCCGATTCTGGGTCAATGGGATTTCCGTTCCATTCCCTGCAGAATCTATAAGGCAGAAGGAGCCACCGATGCTTCTTTTTGAGAGTGCCAGACCCGAAGATCGGAGAATGCTGGAAGCCCTTCTGTGGGAGAACGGAATGGAATATGCGGACCCCATAGAAGCTTTCATGCTGGCAAGGCAGGGCGATGATATTGTCGGGTGTGCTCGGATCGAGGATTACCCCTATGTGGCGATGGTTCGTCCTCTGGTAGTTGCAAAAGCGTTCCGGAGGAAGGGAGTCGGACAACTTCTTATGGAGCGAATCCTGTCTACCGGAAAGCCCACTGTTATCGTAGCACGCGGCGAGTCGGTGAAATTTTACAGCGCTTTTGGATTCTCCTCTACGAGTTGGCAGGTAATTCCTGTCCATCAAACCAATGAATGCACATCCTGTCCCGACAGGGCGGAATGTCATCCTCAGCCCATGATCCATAGGAGGTGACATGGAGATGAAAACAAGGAAACATGCACTGGTCCTTTTCACGAAGAACCCCGAACCGGGCCTTACCAAGACTCGTCTGATGGAGGAAAACGGAGGAAACCTCACCGCGGTTGAGGCTGCTGCTCTGTATAAAGCCATGGTTCTCGATACAGCATCCGTGGCCATCCACGCCTTGAATAATTGCCTTCATGACGACTGCCAGGGGAACGATTTCAGGTTCTGCATATCCTCCCCTGCCGAAGGCTTACCCAAGGTTCAAGAGATGTTCAAGGCCGAGTTCCCGTTTGAAAAAATTGAGTTCATTGCGGACAAAGGCCGGAATTTCGATGAGCATTTCGATAGCTGTTACCGTCAGCTCTTCGATAGGGGCTACCATGCGGTTGTATGCATTGGGGGAGACCTGCCGGGAATCACGCCGGACTTGGTCTGCCGTGCCTTCCATTCACTCTTCCGCCTGGAAGAACATTCGGATTGTGGGGCAATGGCCCTGGCCCCTTGCCAGGCCGGTGGCGTTTCCCTTGTAGGGATTACAAGGGAAACGCCTATCACTTTCGAAGGGGTTTTCTACAATTCCCAAGGCATTACAGCACTCGACGCCCTCATCGATATTGCTTCACAGAAAGACATACCCGTCGCTCTCTTCGAAGCTCTTTCAGATGTGGACTATGGTGAAGATCTTGGTCACATGATTTCGGTCCTTAATGCCATGGCCTATGCCTCCCGGTTCGACGATGGGATACTGGTTCCTGCAAGAACGTTGGATTTCATTCGCAGTACCGGTCTATCTGCAATCTCTCAACCCAATGAGTCCAGAGATCCCCGGGAGTTGATCGATGGTTAGCAGACAGATTGATGATAAAAGCTGCACAGGATGCGGGCTTTGTGTGGAACTATGCCCCCTGTCAGTCGCTGATCGTGGCCCGCTTCAGGTCGGGGACAGAGGCTGTCATTTGGGACCAAATGTCTGCTATCGGCGGATAGGCGTAAGACACAACGATGGAGGATAACGCGATGAGAATCATGGTTTGCTACGATGGTTCGGATGAATCCAGAGAAGGACTGAGGGAGGCAATCAAGCACGCTAAGGCTTTCGATGCTGAAGTAATGCTGGTTACATCTACTTTGAGTAATGACAAGTTTTTTCCAGAGAGGATCGAACCGGTTGAACAGAAATTAAAAGAAGCACAAGCTCTTTTCGATGAAAACAATATCATCTGTAGTACACACATATCTTACCGGGGAGTTGATATGAGCGAAGGTGAAGATCTCGTCGAGTTTGCAATAAAAGAGCACGTCGATGAGGTAATTTTTGGTATCAGGACAAGATCCAAGGTTGGAAAATTTCTGCTGTGTCCTGTAGCTCAATGGATCATGCTCAAGGCAGAATGTCCTGTAATCGGGGTGAAGAAAAAAATGTTGCCTTAGGCTGAGGCCAGGGAGTTCTTCAAGATGCAACCTGAAGAATTCCCTCCAGCAGGGACAGCGCAAATCCACCGTCCTTGTGGTGGCCAAATGTCCATTGCCGGAAATCGAAGTGACCTGGCGGTATAACATGGCTTGTCCCGTATGTTTGATGGGGATATGCCGCAGGTTCATTCGATCGTAGGAATCCATCATATGTGTAAGACGATTCAGCAATACGATGGGCAAAATCTGCCGGTCCAGATTAGCGATAGAATTATCCTGATTATAACGGATTTGGGGGGATCGTTTTGTATCCTCCCAAAGAAGCTGATATCATCAGGTTATGCAGCCAATTTTCATGATAACGAAACTTGTTCAGTCTTTCAG
>Ga0268283_1000420_pt1 | contig 29548 bp, 28 predicted proteins | sample saktaG_13_FD_190140 | JGI IMG/M metagenome (GOLD analysis project Ga0268283, IMG submission 190140) | Saline water microbial communities from Sakinaw Lake, British Columbia, Canada - sak_2013_06_06_36m | ecosystem: Environmental > Aquatic > Non-marine Saline and Alkaline > Saline ... | reverse complement strand
GCGAAACTCATATCGGGATAACTGCTTAAGGATCCAGCCTGAAGGAGCCGTAAGTGGTGACAATCAAACTTCAGGATATGTATGTAGACGTCAAAGCGGAAAGTTTTCGGACGCGGGTTCAACTCCCGCCGCCTCCACCATTTATTTGTTGTTATATAAGATACTTACTATTCTTCCCCTCCTTGCTCTGGTAGAACTCTGGTAGAATTCCAAGCATTTTCAAGTTTCGCTCCATCATCTGGGGCCGACACATACCTGTAATAATGGTCGACAATCATTCTTGTTGTGGTATGGCCGACCTGTTTCTGGATGTAACTCATCCGCTCATTATTATCAATGGCATTAGTGATGAATGATGACCTGGTGTCCTTAATGCTAATGGGTGTTTTAATACCCAACTTTTTCAGGATTGGACGGATTACGCACCGATTGATGGTATGCCGATGGATTGGTTGTCCCTGTTTGTTCAGAAACACAAAATCGTCCCCATTACCTTTCCACGTCTGTTTCTGCTGTTCCCGTAATGACACCACTATAAATTCAGGAATTTTCACGTCTCTGATGGAACTCTCGGTCTTTGGCGTTTTATAGACAATCTCCCCGCCTTTAAGGCGGACCAAATCTTGTCGTATCTTTACCAAACCCTTTGCCAAATCGATGTGCTTCCATTTCAATGCCGATACTTCCGCAACACGGATGCCTGAAAAGAACATCAGGATAAACAGCGGTCTCCAAAACTCATCCATGGTTGCTAATTCAATTAAAGAGTTTGCCTACGCCTTGGCATTGTTCTGGAAATTATCTTCCTTCCTGAACCCATTTTTCCAGATCTCAATTTGAATGGATTCCACCTTTTGCAGACCATATTCTTCAGTTCAGAAATACTGGTTCAAGCTGTTTTCATGCCGGCCATCGATAATTCGAACCTTTTTCTGGCAATGCTGTGTTGATAGACTTAACAGGGTTGAACATAAGTTCTGCAATCAATTTATCGACGGTTTCCTTTCCTGCCGTCAATTTGTCTTTGTTGCCCTGCCCAAACCCAATCAGAGCATCCCCCCATTCGGACTGGTTTTCTTCGGTGTTGTTCGAATCAGGTTTTTATCATCTATGCCATGAATCCATAGAATCAAATCCATATCTGGCTTTTCTATCATTTCATCCACGATATTCCAAAGCGGCTTTTAAAATTCAAATTCTTATTGTTCTTGAACTTGATCCATTCGATTCAAATCGATCCACTTGTCGGATGGCTGGTGTTCATTGTTCCCTTTCTTTTATAATGGTTTTCGATAGTTTTGGGTAACAATTGCATAGCAATCCAGTTGATCAGCTGCCAGTCGAGTTATATCGAAATTTTTTTCATCATCGTTTTCATAACCATGTGGCGCGATCAATTTTGCAGTTGCCTTTGCGGATGGAAATGTCACCTTCAGTCCAAGGCGAATAGAGTGTCGGTTATACCATCTGCACAGGAAATGCAATAGATGAACTGAACTGTAGTGCTGTTTCATGAATAACATGCTGTTATAATATAATTAATACGTATTTATTGCATTAAATTGCATTCATGAGATCGGCCAGGCAGGGGCAAATGTACCGGTTTCGAAACGATGTAGCCTTGACGGCAGATCGGCTGAAATCATTTGACAACATTCAGTCTGCGCCAGAACAGTTTTGGATCTGCTGTTGTTACGCCGAGAAATCTCCGGTGAATGGCACATCGTAATCTGGATAGAGGGAGTGCCTGCAACCCACACTTTCCGCTTAGATCTGAGGGTCGTTGCAACTGGGCATTATTTGGGCCTGATTGTATTGCTGAGGGGTAGTCTGGGGGGACGGATTTGGTGATTATGGGTCTGACTGCACCGGGTCTTTGTCAAAATTCGGCTGCTTTCTGGGGGTACGGAAATGAGTGGAAAATGGTTGCGGATAGGTTGCGAATCGCGGTCAATTGCCCACAACCATCGCCCACTTCATGTCAATTAATTCAGATAGTTATACTCAACAAGGCAATCCGGCCTTCGGCACCATAATAAAAAAAGCCCTTACGAATAATTATCCTTCGTAAGGGCTTTTTTTATTCGTTTTTATTTTTGCAGAGCAGCAGGCTTTTGTGCGTCCGGTTAACCCGTCAAGCCATGGTATCGACAACACTTCCGACCGACACTTTGAGATTACCAGATCCTTCTTGATTTTGTTGACTTTCATTCACATCCTCAGGATGATTCAGGCTGTAGACCATTTCTTCTTCATAAGAAACTGTACCGTCTTTGTTAATATCTTTTTTGTCATAAGTCTTGCTGTCTGCTTTGGATGCCGAAGCATTTTTTGCTCCTCCGGGCCCTCCTTTAGGTCCTCCTGCCGGTGGTCCTTGCGATATCTTTTCCTGAATCTTGGCATATGCCTCTTGAGCCGCTTTTAGATCGCCTGAATCCAGAGCCTTGCCAAGGCTGTCAATATCCGAGCTCATCGGATTGGTCCCTTTACCGCTTTGAGTGGGAGCATCCTTCTGCAGTTGAGCGTAGGCCTTCTTTGCATCGTCCAGACTTCCAGATTTCAGAGCACTGCCAAGGCTTTCAAAATCCTGCTTGATCTTGGTGAAAGAATTAACTTGATTTGTCTGATATGAACTAACGCTTGAAGAAATTCCCGAAATTGACATTTTTGATCTCCTTTCGTTTACGTTGGATAAATGTTGTCCATAATCAATTTTTGAAAGCTGACTGCTTTTATTATTATTATCCGCATATTATTATTTTTTATAAGTCAATTTATCGTTAATCCTGTGTAAAGTTTTGTAAAGTAATTAGACCCTCTCTGGTTATTGTTCTATATTGCCGATGGAATATGATTGACGAACGCATGGCAACCGGATCATTCAATACCATAACAGACTTAAATCATTTATATTTATCTGTTATTGGCAGGACAGCGCATAAAACTGCATCTGTGATTTATTACGAAACCGCCAATGACGGACGACTCTTCAAATAAATTGCACTCGGTGCCGCAGATACGGGAAAAAGGAGATAACATGGAGCGGATTCTTATCATTGACGACGATACGGAATTGTGTGATCTGCTTAATGAATATCTGACTCCGGAAGGCTTTCAGGTTGATGCTGTCCATGACGGACAATCCGGGGCCGATCAGGCATGTATGCAGGATTACGACTTGATTGTGCTGGATGTGATGCTCCCGAAGAAAAACGGGTTCGAAGTGCTGCAGCAGCTCCGCAGCAGGATTTCCACCCCTGTCGTGATGTTGACGGCCCGCGGCGACGACGTGGACAGGATTGTGGGACTGGAGATGGGTGCTGACGATTATCTTCCCAAACCATTCAATCCACGGGAACTGGTTGCCCGCATCCGTGCGGTGCTGCGACGAGTAAAACCGGATGGTAGCGAGCTGGGGTCCCTTGCAGCGTCAAACAGAATGCTCAGGGTCGGCGATGTAAAGATGGACCTTAGCAGCCATGGTGTCACCCGTTCGGACGCTCCAATTGAACTCACCGCCGTTGAGTTCAATTTACTCGAACATCTGCTGCGGAACGCGGGGCGGCTTGTTTCCCGCAAATATCTCACCCGGATCGTCCTGGGTCGGGAGATGTCTGACTTTGACCGCAGCATCGATGTTCATGTCAGCAAACTGCGCAAAAAACTTGGCCCCGATCCGGCAGACATGGAACGGATTAAAACGATTCGAGGCGTGGGCTATCTGTATGTGCTCATCCCTCCAGTGGACGATTATCAAACCTGAAAAATCCGGAGATGATTTTGCGGAAACAAAGCATTTTTATTAAAATTTATCTCTCATTCTGGCTTGCTACGGTCCTTATCGTTGCCACTCAGATATCCATAGACCGGTTGATGGATCCGAGACCGCCGATGGGTCACCTGCTGCATCAACACCCCGGCGCTTCCCTTGTCCTGTATGGTGAGGCAACCTTGAGCCGGCATCTCGACGGCAGCCCTGAAGCCATTCAAAGAATCACTAATCAGTTGCAGAACTTGACCGGTATCAATGCCTATTTACTGGATCCATTGAATCATGATGTCGGCAATCGCACCCTGCCCCCGGAAGCACACAATCTTGCAGAACGGGCCAGGCAGAGCCAACAACCTGAAATATCTCCTGCAAAGAACTCTTTGATGATGGCAATACCCATGACGGGAACGGATGACAAAGGGTATGTTGTGGTCGGCGAATTTCCGCGTGAGCCCCACAGGCAGCATCCGGGTGGCGCTTTTCATTTGGCGGAAGGACTCTTCGTTATTTTGATAATCTCCGGCGCGGTTTGCTATATACTGGCCCGCTATTTGACATCACCGGTCATTGCCCTTCGGGACGCAACCAGGCGTGTTGCCTCGGGTGAGCTGAGCGTTCGCATTGCGCACACCATCGGCAACCGGAAAGACGAGCTTTCCGAACTGGCAGGCGATTTTGATCATATGACGGAACGAATCGAGCTGCTCATGACCTCTCAGCGGCAATTGCTCGGAGACATTTCTCATGAACTTCGGTCACCCTTGGCCAGGCTGAATGTGGCACTGGAGCTTGCCCGAAGATACACCGGCCCAGAAGCCCAAAACGCACTGACGAGGATCGAGCATGAAGCGCAGTCTTTGAATGAATTGATCGGCCACGTGCTGATGCTGACCCGCCTTGAATCCGGCTTTGACAGGATTCAGATGAAATCCGTCAACCTCTCCGCATTTATACAGGAGATATCCGCGGACGGAGATTTTGAGGCCCGGGGAAACAACCGAAGCGTTAAACTGTCGGTAATCGATGCATGTATCGTCCAGGGAAACGAGGAATTGCTGCAACAGGCTATTGAAAATATTGTCCGTAACGCCATCCAGTATACGTTTGAATCGACCTGTGTCGAAATTTGCCTGAAAAAAATTATGGACGATTCCGCACCGTATGCTGAAATCACTGTGAGAGACCACGGCGCCGGCGTTCCGGATGCGGACATCCTCAATATTTTTCACCCTTTTTTCAGAGTATCGAATGCCCGTGAGCGAAAAACGGGCGGAACCGGGCTCGGCCTTGCCATTGCCGAACGCGCCGTACACCTTCACCACGGCACTTTAAAAGCCGCCAATGCCCCAGACGGCGGTTTTATGGTAACCATACATCTTCCGATGTCATTGGCTGACCTTTAATGACTGTGGGTCCCCACAGGACAGGTCTCCCCGGATATGAACTTGAACTTATTGCTATACGACCGCAGCATTTAGTTATCCCCTTGAAGACTCGTTATGTGCTAACTTGCCGAAGACATAGCCTTGTATGCCGTTTCTTTTCATAATCTCATAGCGTTACATTTCGCCTTGGACAGGACCTTTTATCCCATAAGTTTACGCTCAAGCCGGGCGTAAGCCGATCATTCCAGCGGACCCGGCGATCCTTAGCGCATCAAGAGTCAGTAGTGTTATTCGATTCTCAACGCCGGTCCAGTCGGTCCGATGAATTTGGCTTTAGCTTCGTAAACGAGAGTCAAAATGCAATTTCTCAAGGACAGCCCATCAATACCAGACGCCTTGTTAATTGCCCGTGATGAGGGACGGGTGGTATTCTTTTGTGGTGCCGGTGTTTCAATGGCGCGTACAGGCCTGCCAGACTTCTTCGGTCTTGTTGACGAGGTAATTCGCAAGCTTGGTGTTCCAACAGATAACCCAGTTTGTACATTTCTAAATGAAGCCAGAGAGATACACGCGCGAACCGGTGTGAGTGGACTTATTTCGGCGGACCGTATTTTCGGATTATTAGAGCGTGAATTCCGGATGTGCGATATTGAAGCCGCTGTTGCTGGAGCTTTGCAACCCACTGCGGCTGTCGACCTATCCGCTCACCAAATTCTGCTGGATTTGGCGACCACACCAGAAGGCAAGGTGCGGTTGGTGACCACCAACTTCGATCGATTGTTTGAAAACTGTTGTGATACGATAGAAATCTGGAAACCTCCTCGTCTGCCCGATCCATCGTGACACGGTGAGATGGATGGGATCATTCACCTTCATGGCATCGTAACGTTTATCACAAGTGGCAGGATGTGGAATACATTTCCGATTTTGATCGGAAGATCAAACGGATTGAGGGAAGTCAATGAGCAAGATTCAATGGGAGACCTGGCTGAACGGCATTTCTGCCGGCAACTCTAAAAACTGGGCTGGTCGTGGATTGAGGGATAGGTGTTGATTATTATAATTAACATATCATGTTAATAAATATATTGACAGGCGGATTGGATGCTTATATTCTTCAAGACGAAAAAGCTGCAAAAAATATGTTCGGAAAGTTCATCCGCGCAGAAACATTTAGGGACCAAAGGCAGCCACAAGTTAAAACAAAGGATGATGGAGCTCAAAGCCGCCCAGAATCTCGATGACATTTCACGACTGCCGCCTGCCCGTTGTCATGAGTTAACCGGAGACAGAGCGGGACAATTATCCGTTGATCTCGAACACCCTTACCGTCTTTTATTTATTGTCGCGAACATTCCACACCCCAAGAAGGAAAGCGGTGGGCTGGATTGGGAAGGTGTCACTGAAATCGAAATCATAGCGATTGCCGACACGCATTAAAGGAAGGAACGCCATGATTACCACAAAAACAAAATACGATTTTGAGCCGGATTATGCCATAGCCCCGGGAGATACGTTGCTGGAAGTTATGGAGTCCCTTGAAATGACTCAGAAAGAACTCGCTGTTAGAACCGGACTGACAGAGCAGACCCTTACCCGCATTTTCAGGGGCGTACAACCTATTTCTTACGAAACCGCCAACAGGCTTGAACTGGTCACCCAGGTACCCGCCAGGCTCTGGAATAATCTCGAAGCACAATACCGAGAGCAGATAGCCAAGCTTGAAGAGCGTCAGCAACTTGAGGCCGATATCGAATGGCTGAAAACGATTCCGACCAAGGAGTTGATTGCGCTCGGATTCATCGATGCAACACGGGATAAAATCGCACTTCTACGAAAAACACTGGCCTTCTATGGTGTCAGTAGTATCAAGACGTGGCGGGATATCTGGGAAACGCCTGCCGTGGCAGCACGGCGGTCACAATGTTTCAAATCCCGGCCCGGCGATGCTTCAGCATGGATTCGTCAAGGGGAGCTTCAAGCACATAAAATCGAATGTAATCCCTTTGATAAAAACCGTTTCAAGGAGGTTCTGAAGCAAATCCGAACCCTGACTCGTGAACAGACTGAAGTGTTCGAAAGGGAAATGAAGCGGCTCTGCGCTGAAGCTGGCGTGGCTATTGCCCTGGTTCCTGAAATGAAAAACGTACCCTGGCACGGCGCGACCAAGTGGCTGACGCCGCGCAAAGTGATGATCCTGCTCTGCCTTCGTGGAAAAGGGGAAGACAAATTCTGGTTTTCTTTTTTTCATGAAGTCGGTCATGTGTTGAACGACAGCAAAAAGGATTTACTGATCAATGACGGCAGTCATGATGATCCACGTGAGGTGCGGGCAAATGAATTTGCTTCCGATCTGCTTATTCCGCCTCAATACAATACCACCATTCTCATATGCCGCTCACAAGCAGACATTATCCACCTATCGGATAGAATAGGAATCTCCCCGGGTATCGTTGCCGGCCGCTACCAATTCCTGACGGGGAAATGGCATGTTTTTAAGGGACTCATTCGTACTTTGAAATGGGTATCTTGATGATCAAGCTGTGGCAACAATCAATGGCATGATCCGCAACAAGCTAACGACGGAATTTACGACATCGGCACGCTCTTCCATAGAGAACCTTAGGCGCCGCAGTCAAGCATTGATCTTATCCGAATAAATTACCTGAATCCGGCATTCCTGCTTTCAATCTGTTGAAGAATCCTTTATACTTGTTGCAAAAAGCGCATCAGCAACGTTTCACTTTTGAAATTAACCGCGCGGAATACTCTTCAAGGCAAGGAATGATTTATGAAAAATTTTTTGATCGGGGTTGTCGGCATCATGATATTGATTACTGTGGGGTGCTCCACCACAAAAACGGTTCCTCTTTCGCAAATGCCGGACCCATCCCCTATAAATGAGAGAGCACTTGTATGGTTTGAGCGTGGCAACGCTTACGTCCAATTAGGAAATTTCGAAGATGCCGTCAATGATTTTACTCAGGCAATCAACACCGACCCCAATTTTGTCGACGCATATTATAACCGCGGACTTGTTCTGGGTCGGCTGGAAAAGCATGAGCAGGCCATCAGCGATTTTACCCAGGCCCTAACGCTCAATCCGAAAAATGTCAACGCCTATGCCGATCGCGGAGTTGCATACGGTTCTTTAGGTCAGCACGCGCTGGCCATCAGCGATTTTACCCAGGCGATCACCCTGAATCCGAATTTTGCGAGCGCATATTACAATCGGGCGCTCGGATATTTTGTCGAAAAAAAATGCGAGGAAGCGCGAAAAGATGTGCGCCATGCTCAGGATCTGGGTTACCAAAAGATACGGCCGGAATTTCTCGAAAATATGAAGAAAGACTGTCCCGGCAACTGAAACCATGAGAATCCTCCACACATCAGAATAGCATATCGGGCAGTTCCTATATGGCCGCAATCTGTATCAGGAACTTGAGCAATTTTTGGACGGGGTGGCGTGTGTTGACGGGTAAGCCGGCAGAATCTCTGTTATCCGGTTTTAGTCACATCCAGAAAGGCTTTCAGCAAATCCTCTGAAATCCGGTTCCCTTCCCTGGCCTGCGCCGCCGTGTAATGAACCAGACAGGTATAGAAGGGAAGCAGCTCCGGCATTGTTTCGCCAATGGCCCGGATATGGGTTTCAACCGTTTGAACGTCGCCGCGCACCACGGGACCTGTCAGGGCCTGCTGAACGCCCACCCGGTCGATGTTGGCAAGGGTGCCTTCGATGAGGGGTTTTAGGACGGCAAACGCCTCTTCAGGGGGAACGCCGGCCTGCTGAATGAGCCGGAACGAAACGCCCATGAGGGTGACCAGAAAATTGGAAGCCACCACGGCGGCCGCGTGATACAGCGGTTTTCCTTCGGTTATGATTTGCAGTGGAAGCGCTTCCAGATCCCTTGCCATCCGAGCGGCCGCCGACACAGCTTCCGAATCTCCCTCAATCGCAACCCGAATCCCTTTAAAAGGATTTTGAGTGATGTCAACAGATGCAAAGCTTTGCAGGGGATGCATGGAACCGATCGATGCGCCGGACTGGCGGACCGAAGACAGGATGGTTGAGGGATGAGCGCCGGAACAGTGAAGAACAACTGCGGCTGGGGAAAACCCGTCCTGCCGAGATATCGACTCGCATACGGATTCAATCACCCCATCCGGTGTGGTCAGAAACACCACGTCGGCCTTGCGAGTGATCTCCCACGGCCGATCGGTTGCCTCTGAAATACCACAAATATCCGCCAGTCTTTGAGCGGATGTCCGGTGAAGGCTGGATACCCCGACGATCGCATAGCCCCTGTCGCCAAGGGTTTTTGCCAGGGCTGTCCCCATTCGGCCGCAGCCGACGATACCGACCGAAAGTTTCATTCCGCCGCCTTAATAGCAATGCTCCTTGCCGGGAAAACGACCGGACTGAACCTCTTCCACATAATCCCGGACCCCGGCCCTGGCCAGATCCAGGAGCTTGGCGTATTGTTTGACAAACCGGGGGACATGACGATCGGTTAGCCCCAGAAGATCGTGAATCACCAGAATCTGGCCGTCGCAAGAGGGCCCGGCACCGATACCGATCGTGGGAATTTTGAGCTTTTGAGTAATGCTTTCCGCGATATCGGAGGGAATGCCTTCCAACACCACGGAAAAAGCGCCGGCAGCCTCGACCTCAAGGGCATCGGCCAGAATGCGGTCTTCGTCCCGCTGAACCCGGTATCCGCCCATCTGATGAACCGACTGGGGGGTCAGGCCGATATGGGCCTGGACGGAAATACCGGCCAGGGATATGGCCTGGATAACACCGCTAACGGAAGCCCCCCCTTCCAGTTTGACGGCCGCGGCCCCGCCTTCCTTGATGAACCGTCCGGCATTGGCCACGGCGGTTTCAATGCCGGTTTGATAGGACATGAACGGCATGTCGCCAACCACCAGCGCATGCTGCGCGGCCCGGGTGACAATTTTCGTGTGATAAATCATTTCATCCATGGTTACCGGCAGGGTGCTGGAATGACCCTGAACCACCATGCCAAGGGAGTCTCCCACCAGAATCATATGAACTCCCGATGTATCCACCAGCCTTGCCAGGGGGTAATCATAAGCAGTCAGGGCGATTATTTTCTCGCCTTTTTCCTTCATCTTGTACAGGGTCGGAATAGTCACCGGGGACGTCATTAAAGGTCTCTCCTTGAAATAAAAAGGGAAATCTACCGAGATTGTTTATAGTCCAGGGCCGCCCGGACGAATTCCCGGAACAGGGGGTGAGGGTCCATGGGTCTGGATTTAAATTCCGGGTGAAACTGGCATCCCAGAAACCAGGGATGGTCCTTCAGCTCCACAATCTCAACCAACTCGCCGTTGGGGGACAGGCCGCTGATCACCAGTCCTTTTTCCCGGAGGCTTTCCTTATAGGCATTGTTGAACTCATACCGGTGACGGTGCCGCTCGGAAATCTCCGTTGAGCCGTAGGCCTTTTCCGCCAGCGTATCAGGTTCTATACCGCAGCGATAGGCACCCAACCGCATGGTGGCTCCCTTGTCCGATCCGGCATCCCGTTTTTGAATCGTCTGCGTCTGTTCGTCATACCATTCCAGCATCAGGTAGATGACGGGGTGAGCGGTAAATTCGTTGAATTCCGAGCTGTGGGCATCCGAAATCCCGGCAACATTGCGGGCAAACTCGATCACCGCGATCTGCATGCCCAGACAGATGCCAAAATACGGAATCCGATTTTCCCTGGCGTATTTGACGGCACATATCTTGCCTTCGATACCGCGCGGGCCAAATCCGCCCGGCACCAGAATCCCATCGGCCGATGAGAGCACGGCCTCGCAGGAAGCGGAATCCAGGGTTTCGGAATCGATGAACATAAGATTGACCCGGCTGTCATTGGGAATGCCGCCGTGGTAGAGCGCCTCGTTCAGGCTTTTGTAGGATTCCGTCAAATCCACGTATTTTCCGACAATGGCGATCGTCACGTCATGTTTAGGTTCCTTGAATTTTCGGATCAGTTCTTCCCAGTTTTCCAGCCGGGGCGCCCGGGTCCAGATATGCAGCAGTTCCACGATCTTGTCATCGAGCCCTTCCTTGTGGAAATTCAGCGGCACTTCGTAAATACAGTCCACATCCTTTGCCGTAATGACCGCATCTACTCCGACATTGCAGAACAGGGCGATTTTCGACTTGATGTCCTTGGAAAGATTTCTATCGGCCCGGCAGAGCAGAATATCGGCCTGAATGCCGATGCTGCGAAGTTCCTTGACGCTATGCTGGGTGGGCTTGGTCTTCACTTCTCCGGCAGTTGCTATATAAGGAACCAGGGTCAGGTGAATGTAGAGAACATTTTCCTTTCCCACATCCGCCTTGAACTGGCGGATCGCCTCCAGAAACGGAAGGCTTTCGATATCGCCGATCGTGCCGCCGATTTCAACGATGACGATATCGACACCCGTGGTTCCCAGCTTGATGCTGGACTTGATCTCATCGGTAATGTGGGGAATGACCTGAACGGTTCCGCCCAGATACTCCCCCTTGCGCTCCTTGGTGATGACCGAATGGTAAATCTTTCCGGTGGTGAAATTGCTGTTTTTCCCCAGCTTGGCATGCGTGAAGCGTTCATAATGTCCCAGGTCGAGATCGGTTTCCGCACCGTCATCCGTCACGAAGACCTCGCCATGCTGAAAAGGATTCATGGTTCCCGGATCCACATTGATGTATGGATCCAGTTTTTTGATGGTCACACGCAGACCTCTGCTTTCCAGCAGCGCACCGATGGCGGCGGAGGCCAGACCTTTTCCCAGGGACGAGAGAACCCCTCCGGTTACAAATATATATTTTACGCTTGAACCCATAATTTCCTCAGCCTTTCTTAAAACACATCATCGGAAAATCTGGCGCTTTCGCCCAGTTCCTCTTCGATACGCATGAGCTGATTATATTTGGCGATCCGGTCGCTACGGGACATGGAGCCGGTTTTAATCTGGCCGCCATTTACGCCAACCGCCAGATCGGCAATAAAAGAGTCCTCGGTTTCCCCGGACCGGTGGGAGATGACCGTTGAATATCCGGCCTGCCTGGCGATTTCGATGGCATTCAGGGTTTCGGTCACCGTTCCGATCTGATTCAGCTTGATCAGAATCGCATTGGCGATTCCCATTTCAATGCCTTTCAAAAGGATTTCCGGGTTGGTCACGAAAATATCGTCTCCCACCAGTTGAACCTTGTTTTCCATTCTATCGGTCATCCGTTTCCATCCGTCCCAGTCCTGTTCCGCAAGCCCGTCTTCAATGGAAAATATGGGATACCGTTCCACCAGGTCTTCGTAATAATCGATCATGGCCTCGGAGGAAAGCTTTCTATTTTCCGATTTCAGGGCGTATTCCTTCTTGCTGGTGTAGATCTCGCTGGCCGCGACATCCAGCGCAATGCCGATTTCATTGCCCGGCTCATATCCGGCTGCCTCAATGGCTTTCATGATGTATTGGATGGCCTCTTCATTTGACCCCAGATTCGGCGCAAACCCTCCTTCATCCCCAACCGCAGTACTCAGTTTACCGTCTTTAAGGATTTTTTTCAGGCAGTGAAAGATCTCGGCGCCCATCTGTACGGCCTGGGTAATGGATTTGGCCCCGAATGGGATGATCATGAATTCCTGAATATCCAGATTGTTCGCCGCATGGGCGCCGCCGTTGATGATATTCATCATCGGAACCGGCAAAAATCTGGCGTTGATTCCGCCAAGATACCGGTACAGCGGAAGGCCATATGCCTGGGCAGCAGCCCGCGCGGCGGCCATGGATACTCCCAGAATGGCGTTGGCGCCCATTTTGGCCTTGTTGGGAGTACCATCCAGCTCGATCATGAGCTTATCAATGAGCATTTGATTGGCAGCGTCTTTTCCCAGCAACAGCGGGGAGATTTCATTCATGACATTGTTAACCGCTGTAACCACTCCCTTGCCGCCATACCGCTTGGCTCGTTTGTTTCGCAGCTCAAGGGCCTCCCGGGTACCGGTGGATGCGCCCGAAGGAACCGCGGCCCGCCCCGTGGCCCCGCAAGCAAGGAACATGTCCACTTCCACGGTTGGGTTACCTCTGGAATCCAGTATTTCCCTGGCCTTGATATTGACGATTTCTGTCATGTTGCCCTCCCTTTTTATGGTCTATTTGATATCTATATGATATGATCGGATTCGATACAATATAAAAGTATTTGTTACTCTTGTTCTGGATAGATGTCAAGAAGCCGTGGAGTCGTACGGCCGGTTTATTCAAAGAAATAAGATGTGATTTCAAACGATTGGGAAATTCCATGAAAGACCTGGATCTTTATCAAAAAGCGCATTTGCTGGTTGCGGCAATTCGAATTCTGGAATACCAGCATCACAGCCCCCCCGCCATTGAAGCCGTCTGCCGGCTACTGGGCATTTCCGTGGAAGAAGGCGGATTCTTTTTCCGGAAATTTGAAGAAACCGGCATCCTCGAAGCTGTCGAAAGCCCGCAGGGCATTCGCCTGGCCATACGGGATCATTCCAAAATCGAAGAAATCCCCAGAGGCCTGTCTGAAACCCTTCTGGACAAGGAACTGAAGAATTTTCAGATCGCGCGAAAAGGATTGACCCAAAAAATCGAAAGCTTCCAGGCTGCTCAGGCTGAAAAGAAAAAGCAGATGTTTGCGGAACTGGAAAAAAAGCTTAAAACAGGCATGGAAAAGAAATAGGGCGCGGCTTACCGTTTCATACCGACGGATCGAAGTCCCTTGACGAACTGGGCCTCAGATGCCGAACCCATCAGATATTCTTCGATCTCATCCAGCATGTGGCTGATTTTAAAAGGCTTGGATAGAAGACGGTAACCAAAGCGGCTTAACTCATCGCTGATTTTGTGCTTGAGCCCCTCAACACCTAAAAAGCCCGTAATATATACAATTTTCGTATCGGGTTTTTCACGGCGGATGACCTGCACCATCTCAATCCCATTGGTTTTCGGCATGATCACGTCGGTAAACACCAGATCCGGGTGAAACTGCCGGAATACCGCCAGGCCTTCCTCGCCATTGGCCGCGGCCATGATCCGATATCCTTCGGCTTCCAGAACATCGCGATAGAGTTCCAGCAGATCCGGCTCGTCTTCAACAACAAGAATCCGGCGCCGGTCATCGGCCGCGGATAACATGCCGGATTGAATCACCTCGATGATTTCCGGATCATTCAAGCGGCTGATGACATCGCTCAAGCGGTTGAGCCGTTTCATCTCTCGATTGGCCCGAGAGGAGTTGTCCGGATTTAGATCCGGGTGGTATACCTTGCTGAGCAGGTGATAACTGGACTTGATATAGGAAAGCGCCGCTTTTTCCCCTAAATCAGATAGAATTTCCCTGGCCTTTTCCAGCAGGCCAAAATGCAACAATTCGGTTTCCAGATAAAGCTGGTGATCCAATGCGCCCCCTTTGAAACATGATCAAGACTGTTTCGATATCCTATCCGCCCTTCTGGCGGCCAGCGCAGCCGCATTGCATTCCAGGCCGATGCGGACTTCCAGAAGCTCTTCCAACGAGGCATTCTGGGTTTCCATGGCAACCGCCGGCGGATTCCTGGATTTGAACACGGGATTTTGAATTTTATAGGAAAATTCAAAATACTGCAAATTAAAACTGCCTTCTCGCGGCAGGCGCCGGGCTCTGGCATTTCCCGGAGTTGACTTTGCCGGTTGAAACATCTATGTTCCCCACACAATACACTTCTTTCAAAAAACTTAGCCTGGAAATGGGCAATTCAGGACGAATCGGCAGTAAAATATGACCCTGTTCAAAGAAACGATCCATCGCAAAATTCTTGAGACGATCAAGGATCACGCGAATAAAATCACTTCCCGCGATCTTGAAAAAAAACTCGTTCAGCGGATTTCAGTCGGGCGACGGGAATTCCAGGCCGCACTGAAGGCGCTGATTGCAGAGGGGGAACTGGTCTATACCTATCTTTACGGGTGCACGTTTATCGAAAAATCCTTCAACAGACCGGTTCGGGTGGGATCGCGGGTGATACTGACCCCGCCGGAACGCCATCCGGTGCTGAACGGGTCCGATATCGCCGTGAAGCTTCGGCAGGGAGCATCTTTTGGCTGCGGCCAGCATCCCACCACCCGGCTGGCCATTCAGGGAATCGAATATGCCTTAAAAACGCTTCGAATCTGCGACGGCATCCCGAATACGACCCTGCTGGACATCGGCACGGGCTCCGGAGTTCTGGCCATCAGCGCTTTAAAGCTGGGGATTCATCGGGCAATGGGAACGGACATGGACCCCTGCGCCATTGCCGAAGCCGGGGAAAATGCCCAAATCAACGGCCTGTCGCAGCGGTTTACGGTACGGGATGCGCCTGCCGAGGAAATCAGCGGCCGGTTTCATCTGATCGCCGCCAATCTTAGGTATCCGACACTGGCGCGGTTAAGTCCTTACATTGCATCGCATATCCGCGGAAAGGGTGCGGCTGTGCTTTCCGGTATTCGGGAAGAAGAGACAAAAGAGGTTAAAAGGATCTATGCCGGGCTGAATCTGGAATGCCGGTGGGAGGCGATTGAAGACGGATGGACAGGACTTGTCCTGTCAAAACGGAGCCTTTCCTGAATCAGCCGGCAACCCTCCCGCACAACCTGTTTATTTTGCTTCGGCCATACAGGACCGAAGTCATGAATTATTTGCTGTCATCAATTATTTTAGTTTCCGGTTTTTTAGTTTCCGGCTCAGCTTCTAATTTTTTTTTCATCTCCGACTCGGCTTCTAATTTTCCGTCAGGATCATCCATTGCCTTCTTGAAATTCTTTATGGACTTTCCCAGGGAATTGCCCAGTTCCGGCAGTTTGCCGGGTCCAAAAATAATCAGGACAATGACCAGTATAACGATTAAATGCATCGGTGAAAAAATGCCTGAAAACATGATTTACCCTCCTCTTGCGTGACCCATGAGCAACCGGCGATTGTCTGCATGTCGGCGTAACATACCGATAAAATGCTTATGCAGTTTTTGGCAGCCGGATCACCATAACCGGCACATGACTTCTGCGGACCACCCGCATGGCAGTGCTGCCCATCATGGCGCCGGCCAGTATACCGTGACCGTGCGTACCCATGACAATGACATCATAATCCGAAGCAATGGATTCCGCAATGATTTCTTCCACCGGATGACCATTTCTTGCCTTGATGTCCGTCACTGTAAAGGGACAGGATTCATCGGCCGCCGCTGTTTCCGTACAGAACGCCTCGATCTTACGAACCAGGGTTTCCACCACTTCCTTTTTTCGGGTTCGCTGCAGTTCCTGCCATTTCTCCGCTCCCAGCAGATCCGCAACTTGCATGTTCATTTGATGGGAGATATCTTCGATGACATGAAGAACAACGATCTGGGCATCATATCGGTTGGCCAGGCTTACCGCATATCCAAAAGCGTATTGGGCGTTTTCTGACAGATCCGTGGCATACAGAATTGTTTTTATTTCAGGAATCATCACAGCTCCTTATGGCATGTTGCGGGGTGATGGGAATGATAGGCAACCCGCGCTTGCTTCTGAAAAAAATCCTCCAGCATCCCTCTTAAGATATTAACCATAATCGAGCTAAAATCAATCAATTTCTCGTGAAGAGTGCGCAATTTTCCGGGCATTTCCAGCTTTTTGGCCAGAGCCGGGAATACCCTTCCTTGAGGTGCGACCCGCAGGAGGCGCAAAGCACAAAAATGATGTTGATTTCAGTCACCATATGCCATAATATCTAACAGTTGGCGTGGTCAGAGGTCTGGTTCATAAGTCGCGGAGGTTGGAACATGCGTGTAAAGATGAATTACGGCAGAGACGGATTGTTTCTTGATTTTCCTGACGCTTGGGACATTGCGGTAATCGAGAAAGCCGCGATGCCTGTTTTGGCTGATCCCGCAGGGGCTGTTTTGAAAGCGCTGGCGGGTCCTCTCAAGTGCGGTCCGCTGTCCAGGGAGGCTGCAGGTCGCCGCACCGCGTGCATCCTCATCTGCGATATCACGCGGCCGGTGCCGAATTCCGTAATTCTGGCGCCGCTCATCAGGGAGCTGATACAAGCCGGAATTGCGCCGAGCGCGATTACAGTGCTCGTGGCAACCGGTTTACACAGGCCGAACGAGGGTGAAGAACTTCGCGAACTGGTTGGAAGCGATTGGGTGCTCGATACGGTCAACGTCGTGAATCATTTCGCCAGAAATGACGCGGACCACGTTTATCTGGGGAATACGTCGCGGGGCACACCTGTCAGGCTCGACCGTCGTTTCGTCGAAGCAGACGTGAAGATTGCAACGGGACTGGTCGAGCCGCACTTCATGGCCGGCTACTCCGGCGGCAGGAAAGTGGTTGCTCCCGGGATCGCCCACCAGGACACCATCACAACATTTCATACCGCCGGCTTTCTCGAACATCCCAGGTCCGCCAACTGCATTCTTGACGGCAACCCGCTCCATGAAGAGCTCACGGAAATTATCCGCATGCTCGGCCGGGTACTTGCCGTGAATACGGTCATAGACGACAAGCGAAATCTCTCCTATGTCAACTTCGGGGAAATCGAGGCAAGCCATCTCGAGGCGGTTGCTTACATGCGCCGTTATGCCGAGATACCCGTGCACACCAAATACCGGACCGTTATCACCAGCGGCGGCGGCTATCCCTTGGACAAAACTTACTACCAGACCGTCAAAGGCATGGTCGGGGCCATGGAATTGCTCGAGCCCGAAGGCAACATCGTTATCTTCTCTGAATGTTCCGAAGGGATGGGCTCCAAAGAATACGTCCAGGCGCAACAACTGCTGAGACAGCTCGGGGCCGGAGGCTTTCGGGAGTCGCTTCTGCAAAAGTCCAGGGCTGCCATCGACGAATGGCAGACCGAAATGCAGCTTAAGCCCATGGAGATCGGCAAAATCCACCTTTTTTCGGATAAGTTGTCAAAAGAGGACAGATCCCTGACCGGTGTCTATTGCCCGGATGGGGATATCTCACCACTCGACTTCATCCGGGGAATCGTCGGGCCTTCCGGGCGATCCATCGCCGTCATCCCGGAGGGCCCCTACGTGATGCCCCGATATCAGAGCAACTGACCAGCAGGCAGATGACGTCCATGACATTCGTGCGGGTCGGACCGGTGATGAAGAGATCATCCAACTGACTGAAAAAATGATAGGAGTCATTTCCCAGGAGGTACTTTTCGGGATCGATTCCCTTGCGAAGCGCATCCTGGCAGGTGTTCCCATCGACAAACGCCCCGGCCGCGTCCGTGGGTCCGTCCGATCCGTCGGTTCCCGCACTGAGAAGCGCCATCTGCGGCCACCCATCCATTGCCTGTGCGGCCGCCAGGGCCAGCTCCTGGTTTCGGCCTCCCTTGCCCCTGCCCCGAATGGTAACCGTGGTCTCGCCTCCTGCCAGAATACAAGCAGGCGGTGGGATGGGATGACCCGATGCCGCGATCTCTTTTCCGATTGCGGCGAAAGTCCGGGCGATCTCCCTGGCCTCGCCCTGAACATAGGATGAGAGAATCAGAGTGTTGTACCCGAGCTCTTTGGCCTTCCGGGCAGAGGCAAGAAGCGCTGCGCGATTACTCCCGACAACCAGGTTCTGGCCGCTCTTGAAAACAGCATCTCCGGCTTTGGGCGTATCCGCGATCAGCCCTTGGGCCCCATCTTGAAGCAACTTGAGCACTGCGGGAGGCAATTTTTCCCGAAGCCCATAACGCTCGACAATGCGGATGCAATCGGAAAAAGTACTCGGATCAGGAACCGTGGGACCCGATGCGATGACATCCAGGGGGTCACCCACCACATCCGAAAGGAACAGGGAAACGAGCGTAGCGGGAAATGCGATTCGGGCCAGTTGGCCACCCTTGCAGATGGACAGGTGCTTACGCATGGCGTTGAGCTCGAAAATCGTTGCCCCGCAATTGAGGAGAAGCTGAGTTGTCTTTTGTTTTTCATCCAGTTCGAGAGGAGCCCGGGGGGCAGGAGAAAGGGCACTTCCCCCACCGGAAAATGCGCACAGGACCAGATCTTTTTCCGTGCACCCTTTGAGACGATCCAACAGGAATCGTGTGGCCTGCAATCCGGCTTGATCCGGTATAGGGTGCCCTGCTTCCATGACGCGGACCTTGTTCAATGGAAGTCCATGACCGTACTTAACGGTAATCCAGCCCTCCGTGAGGCGGTCACCCAGGATCTCCTCAAGGGCCTTGGCCATGGGTGCCGTTCCCTTTCCAAAACCGGTCACGATAATCCGCTCGAAAGAGGCCAGGGGGTACTCTTGCTCACCGACTTTGAGATGATCTTTCGTCAATTGAACATGACGCCGGATCGCCTCTTCGGGATCCACCGCTTTGAGGCCGGCCATGAAAATTTCTTCGAGTGTTCGTTTCGTCTTTTCATTCATGACAACTCCGAATTCATTTGATATGATGTATGCCATATTCAAGAGCTTTCGCCTCGTCAAAGCGCGCCTTGCGGCTCTCGCAGCGCGCGCGGGGGCAAAGCTGGCAGCTGAAGAAAGTGATCTCGGAGGGAAAATAGATTCCGGATATCGACTTCCTTGGGATCATCAGACAGCTTTCTGTTAAACTGACGCCGATCGACGACTCCACCCCGGATAGCAGGTTGAACAGGATTCTCTGCTGCTCGATCGGCCAATTTTCAAGAGATCCGGGCACCATGCAAGAAATCTTTTCCAGTGCGAAAGTCGTGCGAAGGTGCTGTTCGAACCGGCCTCGGGCTTCGTACAGAGCCATATTTCCGATTTCATCCAGAAGATATTTTTCGAGCATGTCCCTTGTTGCCGCGATGACATCCTCCAATGTCTTACCGAGGGTCAACACGAAAGGGAACACTCGGCCGACCCCGTCGAGGTTGTCGTAAAGCACCCGGCTGGTGAATCTCATCCCATCAATAACGACGCTGTCATCCAGTCTTTCATCCACATAGCTGATTCGAAACGCAGCCGCAGGGGCAATCACAGCCTTTACCGACTCAGTCAGTCGACGTACGAGTCCTTTATCGACGACATGAAGCCGCTTGGCAATACATACCGGGTCCAACTCGATCCCTGCTATAGGGAGAATTTCCATAAATCCTTCCTGCATGTGTTCAGTTTTGTCCAGGTAGCGCATGGGTGTTTCGCTATTCAGAACCCAAGATGCTCAATGAAGCTATTCTGAAAATCCGCGAGTCCTGCCAATTCGAGCACCTGGATTCGTTGCGCAACATCTCTTGCTTTTTTAAAGTAGGCATCATCAAAGAGGGCGAGAATTGCACCTGCTCCGGCCGCGTTTCCCACCACTTCGATGTCTTCTTCCGGCATGCCCGGGAACATCCCAATCCGGAGGGCATCGGCCTTATTGATATAACTGCCGAATGCGCCAGCCAACAGGATCTTGACCGGTTGTTTCATTTGGTTCTCCCGGCAGAGGGACTCAATGCCTGTGCGCAAAGCACCTTTGGCCAGTTGCACGGCACGCACGTCGGGCTGGGTTAAGACAATCGAAGACCCGCTGCGGGAGGTCTGCCCATTGACAATCTCAAACTCAATTGTGTTTTTTTCAGTTTTGCGTAAACACGGAGATCTAAAATCCGCATTGAAACTCCCGCTCTTTGTAATCACTCCGGCACGCAACAGCTCGGCGACCGCGCTGATCACCCCCGACCCGCAAAGACCTGACGGCGGCTGGGGATGGTTTGGCTCGGACTGAATCAAGGTGTAATCAAGGCAGCCGTTCTTGAAGTCAAAGCGTACCGAATCGATGGCACCAGAGGTTGCCTGCATCCCGTGCAGTATGGACGCGCCTTCTAACGCGGGACCCGTAGCGCATGAAGTTGCCGCAAAACCATCATCCGTTACGAGCAGGATCTCCCCGTTGGTTCCTACATCGACCAGCATGGTCCCCGAAGGCTGCGTGAAAATATCCACCGCCAGGGCGGCACCAATTAGATCAGCGCCCAAGTAGCCACTGATGAGCGGTAGCGTATGAAGCCTGACATCAGGATTGAACTTTATACCAATACCGGCGCCGCTCTGGATTCGATCTTCGCTGAAACGCAGGGAAAAGGGGAAGACGCCTATCGAGGAAGGATCTTCCGCGAGAAAAAGGTGAATCATGGTGCTGTTGCCGACCACCGTCCCGCAGCCTATTCGCAACGGGTCAATGTGCAGTTGTCGGCACAGGGCCGAGACAGCCCAATCCATGGCTTGTATCGCCATTTTCTGAAGCCGCAGCAGGCCGAATTCAACCGTATTCGCCGCACTGATCCGGCTGATCACATCGTCGCCAAAGATAGCCTGGGGATTCCTGATGGATGTTGATCCCGCCACCGTGCCGTTTTCGAGGTCACAGAGATAGACAGCGAGGGTAGTGGTCCCCAGATCCACGGCAACCCCATAAGCGGGCGCTGAAGCCGGGCGCTGGATTGACCTCGGTGTTTTCAATCGCGACAGCAGGATGGGCAGCCCTTTTTGCACCACATCTGCCGTGAGCCGGCTCTCTGCCGGAATCTCAATGCTGATATGATCATAAATACGGGTACGGCAGGATAAGCGCCAACCCGCATCAAGGCGACCTTCATCTAAGCGGTTGCGCTCAGTTTCATCCGGATTGCTCAAAGCATGCTGCCCTGAGGCCTCGACACGGACCATGCATTTGCCGCATCGGCCGCGCCCCCCGCAGTCGGAGCGCACCATGAGACCAACCGAGACCATGGCTTCCATAAGGTTGGCTCCCTTTTCGGCGTCGAACTCCCGATCTTTGAGTTTGATTTTAACCCTTTCCTCGCTCATTCTGTTTCCATTTTCGGACCTGGAAGGCCCCAACGTAATTCCGTTGTAACGGCATAACGACTCCAATCAATTGACAACGTTGACCGGATGGCCGTCCAACACGACCAGCTTCATATCAAAAGCTCCTTAGGTTAAGCTGCTTGGGTTTCCTTGAATGTAATCCAATAGGGGGCAGGACTCAGCCGTCCTGCCCAAGCTTTGCGGCTCGGTAAGCCTTGATATAGTTCAAACAGAAAGAATCGCGCCCCATCAACATCTCGGCCGTAATGATGCAACCCATCATCCGCTTGTCCAGCGGGTTCACGATGGCGCCGTCCAACCCCCGGCCGATGGCCAGGGCCATGAAGGTCTGGTTGATCAATTTGCGCTCAGGCAGGCCGAAAGAAATGTTCGAGAGTCCGCACATGGTGTGTACCCCCTTGAATGTCCTGGTGATCTGCTCGATCGCTTTCAGAAACTCCAGCCCGAAAGTGTTGTCCGTGGACACGGGTTGCACCAGAGGGTCCACATAGATGTTCTCGATTGCCACGTTACTTTGAACCAATCCGTTGATCAACTTGTCGGCAATAACCATGCGCTGGTCTGCCGTCTGCGGCATTCCCTCGTCACTCATGCACAGCGCCACCACTTTGCTGCCGGAGCCCGCCACCACGGGCAGCAGGCTGTCATAGCGCGCTTTCTCGAGCGATATGGAGTTGATCATCGCCTGTCCCTTGTGAACGTTCAGAGCAGCTTCGATGGCCTTTGGGTCGGGGCTGTCAATGCAGCAGGGGGCATCCACCCCTGCCTGAACGCTGGAAACCAGCCACTTCAGCAGTTCGGGTTCCTGTCCGACAAATACCCCGGCGTTCACATCGATGAAATCCGCCCCTTTTTCTTGCTCGTCCCGCGCAAGCCGGACAATCGCCTCGGAATCCCGATTTTCGATCATCTCCCTGACGGATTTGCGACTGGCGTTGATCAGTTCGCCTACAATCAGCATGTCATCTCTCCTTTTATACCGTGTCATCCGCGCTTGTAATCTAATTATTTTTTCAGCAACCGTTTGGCTATATCCACACTGGATCCGGCATCCGCACCGTATGCATCGGCTCCGATCTCGCGCGCAAACTTTTCGTTGACCGGCGCTCCTCCCACCATAATCTTCACCTTGTCCCGCAAACCGCGGGCCACAAGCAGATCAATGACCTTTTTCATTTCAGGCATGGTGGTGGTCAGCAGAGCCTACATCCCCAGTATGTCGGGCCGGTGTTTCTCGAAATTGGCCACGAAATCCTCCACGCTGATGTTGATCCCCAGGTCGACCACTTCGAACCCCACCCCGCGCAGCATGGTGGCCACCAAGTTCTTGCCGATGTCATGCAAATCGCCGCGCACCGTGCCGATCAGGATTTTGCCGCTCGCATCCCTCTTATCCTTAGCCAGATGAGGCTCCAGCACTGCCAAGGCCTCGTTCATGGCGCGGGCGGATAGCAGCACCTCGGGGATGAACACCGTGCCATCCCGGAATCGACCGCCAATCACCTCCATGGCCGTGAGCATGCCGCAGTTGAGAATGTCCTTAGCGTTCACCCCTCGCTTCAGCAGGTCCTGGACGTGCACCTTGATGTCGGCGTCGTTTCCGGCAAGTACATCGGCGTGCACGGCCCGAAAAATTTCGTCGAATGCCGATTTGGGATCCACGCGCTCGACAGCCGCCTTCAACTGCTTCTCGGTCAAGGGGCGGGCAGACCCGGCCTGGAGGAGCAGGCGGCCTTCTTTCTCAACGCGTTCAGCAATTAGCGCCAGCCGATCGAAGTCGGCGTTGGGCGGGGTGGTGTCGGCCACGCTCAAGATCATGCGATTGCCCGGAGCCACGACTTTGAAGAAGTGGTCGAGGTATGAGTTGAGGTCTTCCAGACTGGCCGTCGCCGGGGAGAGCAGAGACTGGATCAGCCCACCCATGATGGTCAGTTTCCCGGTCTTGCACCAGCGCTCGTAATAGGTCTCGATAGGCAGCTTGGTCATGGGAGCACAGCAAACCGCCTCGGCCACGTGCATACCGGAATCGGCGATGAGGTCGATAAGCCCCTGGTTCTCGCCGTCACAGTGGCAGAGCATCAGTTTGCCCTTGGAGGCCAGGTATTCCGAGGCTTTTCGGAGCCAGGGAGTCAGTTCTTTCCGGAAGTAGGGCGGGTAGGTGATCATGTCGTCGTAGTTGGCGCCCCAGAGGACCACCTCGGCCGGTGAATCGCCAACCACCTTGAGGATCTGCTCGAAAACCAAATCGACCGCATCGGCCAGACGGCACATTTTCGCGAAATGGTCTTTGTAATGAAAGAAGAACTCGGTGGCGTCCAGAAAGTCACGCTGGATGTGGTGGATGGGCGAGGCCGAAAAAGTGCCCATCATCACGGCGACACCGTCGTCTCCGATGCTCTGTTGCCAGGCCCGGTAGCGATCGTAATCCGGAGTGACGGTGATGTTTTCGAAGATGTAAGCCCAGATCTCGTAATCTTGGGGTTGCTTGATGGCGTGCTCCTGAACCCAGGTGATGGAGACGCCCGCCTGGCGCATTTCCTCGTTGATCACTTCCTTGGTGCTGACCATCCCTTTGGGTGTGTGGTACTCGACCCGCGTGGCCTCTTCGTTACCCCGGCGAGTCTTTTTGACATCGATCTTGACGTTGGGCGAGAAGTTTATCTTGTAGCCGTTCTCCTTCAGGCTATAGAGCCCGATACCCCGGGTCAGGTTTTCCCGGGGATCGACCACACCCAAAAGCTCCGGAATGACCTTGTGCAACGCCCAGCCCTCGGCACGGGCGATTTCATCAGCGGTGCGCCCCTGGTGTCGCTTGGGCAAGGTGCCTCGGTAGGAGTTGGCGTTGTACCAAAGATCGAATCTCGGGGTGTAGGGCAGGATATCCGGAGTATCGCCTCTCATGGCAGCCAGAATGCGCTCTTTTTTAGTCATCTCTCAATTCTCCCCAGAATTTTATATCGACGGGGCAAATCCCGTGCCCCGAGTCATGATCTCGACCGACTCCAACAATTAAACCTTAGCGCCGGTAAATCGACGGGCGAGTTCAACGGCTTCGGAGGCGTTGGCGCCGTATCCGTCCGCTCCGATCTTGTCGGCAAAGCCGCGGTCCACCGGCGCCCCGCCCACCAGGACCTTGATCTGGTCGCGCAGACCCTGGGCCTTTAGTTCGCCGATGACCTTCTGCATCTCGGGCATGGTGGTGGTGAGCAGCGCCGAAAGGCCCAGTATGTCGGGCTTGATGGCCTTGACTTGATCGATGAGCTTATCAACGCTGAGGTCCACACCCAGGTCCATCACCTTGAAGCCGGCCCCCTCAAGCATCATGGTAACAAGGTTCTTGCCGATGTCGTGCAGGTCACCCTTGACCGTCGCCATGATGATGGTGCCCCGGGACTGGCTCTGGCCATCGGACAGGTGCGGTTTCACCACCTCGAGCCCCGCCTTCATGGTCACCGCCGATACCAGCATCTCCGGAACGAAGATCTTGCTTTCGCCAAAGTCCTTTCCCACCACGTCCATGGCTGCGATGAGGGCGTTGTTGACGATTGCACCGGGGTCGATTCCCGCGTCCAGAGCCTGCTGAACGAGCCCCTTGATCTCGCCGTGCTTGCCGCCGATGACGGCGTCCTTGATCGTGTTCAGATGATCGTCCATAAACTTCAACCCTCCTTATCTGATAGAGATGGGGTAGCTTCCATGCTTCAGGCAGGTCTCCCGCATCGACATGTAGTTTTCAAATTTGGCCCAGTTCGGTACCGAATTGCCCGATCCCAGTACAAAACCGCCGCCGGGCGCCGCATCGCGCAGCAGTTCCTTTACGCGAGCCTCAATCTGCGAAGTCGAGCCGCTGCGCAGAAGCTCGTTGGACACGTTGCCGATCAGGCAGATGCGATCCCCCCATTGTTTCTTGACTTTGGCCATGTCCATACATGACGGGTCGATGGGCTGGATCACGTCCAGCCCCATGGCGATCAGATCATCCATGAGCATGCTGAGATCGCCGTCCGAGTGCATCAGAAAGATGCGGTTGTTCTCGTGGCATCTATCGCCCACTTTCTTGTACCAACTGAAGACGTGCTTCTTGAGAGCAGCCGGCGAAATCATCGGGCCCGTGCCGAAAGCAATGTCGTCAACCACCCAGACCCCGGCCACGTGGTCCATGGCGAAGATTGTCTCAAGTGCCTTGAACTGGATGGTCGCCACGCGCTCGAATACCTCGGCCACGAACGACTCGTCCAGAACCAGCTTCAGGGCGAAGTTGTTGAACCCCATCAGCATCCAGGTCAGGGTGAAGATCTTGCCGGAGATGGCAATCACTTTCATCCCCTCCGGCAAGATCTTTCTGACGGCTTGCAGCTTGCTGAAGTCGATGTCGGCTGCAGCCTCCCACGGAAACTTGTCCAGGTCCGGCCGCTCGTGGATGAAGCTTGTAAACTCCAGGTTCCAGGCCTTGGGGTCGGTGGTGCCGGGCTTCTCGCGCAATACCATCTCCTTGAGAACCCGGGTTATCCCGGACTCCTCGGTGACCTTTCCCGGCGACATCATGCTGACAGTGATGGGGATAAAGTCGTAGCCCGCCTTGGACCAAAACTCCACCTGCCCGGGAAGGTCATCGGCGGTCACCGTCCGGCCAAGGAACTTGCTTTGAATGGAATAGTCGATCAGGGCCTCCCCAAGAGGCACCCGGTCTGTCTCCCTGTGATTAACAGCCGCTATAAAACGGTTGAAGTCCGGCTTTAAATCCATCATTAACCTCCCTGAATGTTGCGGATTCGAGTCGTTTCCTTTGAGTTTCGAGCTTTTAAATTTTCGGCTTCTTCAGTATCCCGCCCGAGCAGCCTCCACGATGGCTCTCAAGTTCGCAAGCGGCGTGCTGAGCGGGATGGCGCACTCGGGACCGATAATGTTCACCCCGGCTTCGATGGCGTAACGCGCTTGTTTGTAAACGTCCTCCGGTGTTCCCTGGAGGAGCGTCTGGGGATTGTTGACGTTGCCGACGAGCGAAACCTGGTCGCCGATGCGGCGCACAGCCTCCCGCGAATCCACCTGCCACTCGAAATGATAGGCGTCGACCCCGGAACTCGCAAAGAGCTCGAGGCGATCCGAGCAATTGCCGCAGACGTGCAGGATGATCGGTCCGCCGGTCTGGGCCGTGATCTCTTGGTGAATCGGCAGCAGGTACTGCTCGTAATGACGGGGGCCTACCAAATTGCCGGTGGCGTGGTCCGCCAAAACCACGATATCCGCACCGGCGGCGAATTGAGCGTTGATGAAGGCGATGGTGACCGGCATGAGCTGCCGCAACATCTTCGCCACCTTGGCGGTTTCGCCCATACCCACCGCAAGCAGGAAGTTCTGGGTCCCGGCCATGTGGTAGGACATGGTCCAAGGCCCCATGACCTTACCGATGATGGCCGCCCGTCCGCCGATATGCCGACGCAGGATGGACAGCGCGTCCAAAACGACGCGACAAGAGGGCTTCTCCAGAAAGTCGACCGGAACCCGAATGTCTGAGAAGTCGGCGTTCGGGAACTCCTTCACGTCCGGCATCTTGTCGCGGTCGCCCCAGTCGGTCAGAGCACCCAGAGCGGCCGCCTCCTGAACCACGGAATACTCGGGCATAACCGTATCGAAGCCGACCACTTCATGGCCTGCCAAGGCGAGCTCGGCCATGGCCTGCGCATTGATGTGCGCATCAGGGAACGATACCCCGACCTTGTCCATCAGTTGATGACAGGCAATGGAGGTGGGGTTGCCCACCGCCGGGCGCGGTCCGCGCCGACCGCCGAACATGGCGGACATAACCAGGTTGTGTGAGTTGTGTTTCATTGGCGTTTGGACCTCCGCACGTGCGTTTTTTGATGGATAAAATCGTATCCACACATGGTTTTTTGTTGAAGATCGATCTTGAGATTAGACTCGATGCGCCGCATGACATCGAAAAGATGCAGCACCATCTCCCGCTCGGCCCGGTCCGCATCCCGGTCCGCGATCGCATCGGTCAACCGGATATGAAAATCCAGGGCGTTTTCAACAGCCCCCGGCAACTGGACCACCTCGCTGATGAAGCGCTGCAGCATGTCGTGGATGGTTTGAAGAAACTTCATGAGCACCCGGTTACCACTGGCTTGCGATAATTCCATATGGAAGGCGGCATCCTGCCTGGTAAACTCCTCGAAATCACCATTTTCAAGAGCCTGCTTCTGGTCCCCGACAATCCGCTGCAAGAGCCGGACAGTATGATCATCCGCATGCACCACTGCCAGTCTCACAGCTGCCCGTTCTATGCAGATACGCGCTTCTATGAACTCGCGCACGCTCAGCGGATCGAGAAGAAACTGACCGCTCAGCGTACTCAGGTATCCTGCCGGGTGGGGCGACTCGACAACGATGCCGACACCCTGCTGGGGCGAGAGCAATCCCATGGCGGAAAGCTTATTCACGGCCTCCCGGAGCGTGTTGCGGCTGACTCCGAATTGTTTGGCAAGTTCATCCTGTGATGGAAGCTTCTGGCCACGCTGGAATTGCCCGGTAGCGATCATCTCATGAAGAGATTCGAATACTTTGTCCACGGCCGACGTTTTTTGGATGGATTGTATAACCATATTGCCTCATGATGGCATTATTATGAAAATCAATTTTCCGTTTCAGAGATACCCGTTCACTCTCAGCCAGCTCCGCAAACCGGAAAGATCATCGCTGGCATTGAAAGAAAGCGGGAAACATTTTTCGGAAACCGACAGCCCCTTGTCGCTGGCCTCTTGGACCAGAGCCGGGGATACGGCGATTCGATTCAGGTCCGACGTGTTGACAATCCAAGCCATGCGAACGGACTCCGGGCTCCACAGGCCAATGCTTTGGAACGCTGCCTCCAAGGCTTTCCTGTCGGTGGCAAGTGCAATGGGTACACGCCCCTTTTCCGGAGCCGCCGCCGTAATACAGTTGACGACCGTCATCTCCGGGTCCATTTTCTCAATAACCCGGCGGTGTATGAAATCGGCCAATCCAAGGCCGATGGCATTGCCTCCGGTTTTTTCAGAGAGATCTCTCAAGACGATGCGGGTGATTCGAGGCCTTTCGCATTCTTTCTCGTAAATGTTCATGATACGGCCGATCACCTTGGTGTCAAAACCGGCACCGGAGATATCCTTTCCGATTTCGTCCACCAGAAGCACATCCAATTGGTCGAACGGGAGCGCCGCGTGATAGTGTTGGGCCTCTTGCAGCAATTCCGGCTCTCGTTTGAAAATGGCATCTGCCGGGATTGCCTCCAACCGGCGCAGCATGTTGGTCTTGTCCTCGAGAATGGCAATGCCTCCCAAAATGGACAGCTTTGAGAACAGGACGCGAGCGATTGCCCTGATGGCCCGCACATAGCTGGCCTTCACGGCCAACTGGTGCATCACCTCGGCGCCGGCAATGCGGCCGAGCCCCACAACAGCCATCTTGAGCAGGCCGGACTCTATCTCGCCGATGAATTCGGTGTGTTCTTTGATGCGGTTGACGATCAGGATGTGGTCGGCATCCACCGCCGCCCGGTCCGCATACACCGGGCA
>Ga0268283_1000415_pt1 | contig 29858 bp, 41 predicted proteins | sample saktaG_13_FD_190140 | JGI IMG/M metagenome (GOLD analysis project Ga0268283, IMG submission 190140) | Saline water microbial communities from Sakinaw Lake, British Columbia, Canada - sak_2013_06_06_36m | ecosystem: Environmental > Aquatic > Non-marine Saline and Alkaline > Saline ... | reverse complement strand
ACGGGATCAATAGAGTGTAATAAGAAAGTAGCGGATGATCTTGAAAATATACTTGAAGAAATTTTAAGAATTCACTTTCCGATCAAAGAGATAAATCCTATATCCAAATATAATAATGACGATATGAAATCTGTAAAAGCTAATAATACAAGTTGTTTTAATTACAGATTTGTTATAGGGAGTGATAAAATAAGCGACCACGCCACTGGTAACGCGATAGATATTAACCCTTTCCAAAATCCTTGGGTTCATCCAGCTGCACATAAAATAGAAGGAAGAAAATATGATCTCGAACAGATTGGAACTGTAACAAAGGAGGTTGTGGATATATTTAAAAAGTATGATTGGAAATGGGGAGGTGAATGGAAGAATCCAGACTATCAACATTTCTTTAAACCCGATATGGAATTAAAGAGTGAAATCTTATCCGTTTTAAATGAACAAAATATTCATCATGAATTTGATCCATACGGAGAAGAAGAATGGGGAGATGGACATATTTATAGATATAGAAATATAATACATGAGTACGGATTTCCAACAGATGATAGTCACTACGATGACGGTGAGTTATATGGTTTCACTTTTAAAATATTAAGTAAAGATGTTCACGTGTTTGTTTCAGATAATGATGGAATTGATATTTGGTGTGGTGATCTAATGGGTAATAGTTGGTTAAATAGAATGAAATTGAGAACTAATACACAAGATAATAGATTATTAAAGTGGGACATAGATAAAGCTGTAGATTCTTATATTTTACCATTAAAAGAACAAATAAATTTAGACCCCTACGGCGAGGAAAGATGGGATGATAGAGACAATATAGAAATTATAAGAGAAATAGCTGTAAATCTGAATTTGAATCCTACTGAAATTAAGGAACATAGTCGTTACATAAAAGAATTTATTTTTACTGTTGATTATCCACATAGAGGAATTTTATATTACTATGTTATTGATGATCTTAGGGAGAATGTGACCACAATGACTATAAGATTTGGCGTCCCTAATCATATGATTAAAGTTTTAAGGGAATTAACTGAAAGAGAATTTATTGATGCTTACACAGATTTAGCAGAACAATTAAAACCAAATTATTCATGATATGAAAATAAAGAAATTTAACGAACAATTAGATACACCTGAACAAGGACCAGAACCAGTGGATAGAAGTAAAGTAGATCCTTACGGTGAAGAGAACTGGAGTGATAATCCAAATCAATATACTGATGAACCTGGAGTTTGCGTTCATTGTGGTAGTGTACAATTGGACTGGAGAGATCAAAACATGTATGGTGGTGATACCATGATATATGAATATACATGTTTAGACTGTGATAGTGACGGACAAGAAATCTATAGCATAGAATTTGTAAGAAATGAACGCAGATAATTTTTTAATTTCAACATTTTTATTTATATTCGCAAAATGGAAATAGAAAGAAAATTTTTAATCCACAAAACAGACGCCTTCCTATATAACGTCTTAACACTATATCCAAGTGAATTATACATTCAAGGATATATTCTCAATAGTGTTGAAAAGACAGTCAGAATAAGAATCATAGAAGATAAAGAATGTTTCATCACCATAAAGGGTAATGGAACTTTATCACGTGAAGAGTTTGAATACTCCATACCGGAAGCTGATGGAAAACAGATGGTTAACTTATTCTGTGATAAAGTAATTAAGAAAATAAGAACTAAAATTCCTCACGAAGGACATATATGGGAAGTAGATGTTTTCTTGGATGATAATGAAGGATTGATTGTCGCTGAAATCGAATTGGATTTAGAAGATGAAAAATTCGAAATACCAAGATGGGTTGGTGAAGAAGTCACAGAAGATATAAGATATTTGAATTCAAATTTAATCAATAACCCTTATAAAAATTGGTAATATGATAGATTTTAGAAATGAATGGTTCTTCAATGAATGGTTTTCAAAAGAAGAACTTGAAAAACTTTGGAATTGGACACTTGAAGGTGGCGGTAAAATCAAAGTGAAGGAAGTTGATGGAAAATATGTTGGTTATCACGTGATGGACAAGGATTTTGAAATTGATCTCGTTTCAATGCCAACTGAAAAAGATTGCCAAAATTGGATAAAAAGATTAGGATTTGAAGTTGAATAATTTTTTTATCTAATAAAATCGCACTATCTTTGCATAGTTAAACATTTAAAAACTATTCAAGATGGCGAAAGTAAATAAATGGCAGTTAACCAAAGACTTTATTAACAAACACGACGAAGTCTTCACGAAGAAAGAAATGAAAGAAGCTATCGGTGTAAAAATCACTGGCACAATTGGTTCTTATATTTCACATTTGAAAAGTTTAGGGTTTGTTCAAATGAAAGATGTGGCAACATATCAGAGAATCAAAAACATACCTGAAGATATGACTTCAGCCGCGTTAGCAGAAATGCCTTGGTAAATTAAACAGTTCCTAAAATTAGGTGGCGGCGTAACAGAAACACGACAGTTTTCATAAATCTTAAAGTTATGAAAATGTATTGGGAATGGGAGCCGAATTATTTCGAAAACTATATTTTTCGAAACGTAGAATTAACAGGTGAATTTACTGTTGAACAGTTTATTAACCAGTTCAATAAAATCAATCGTGGTTATAGAACAGCAAATTGGGGTAAGTATAGACCAGTAATTACTTTAATTCCTAATTACTACTATCACTATAATTTGATCTCTGGTTTTCTACACGGATTGTTAAAGAAAGGTATCCTAGAAGCTAGGTACGTATCTAATAATGGTAGAACTGAAACTATTTTTAAAAAAGTATAAATAAATTTTTTTATATCGCAAACTTTTCTTAATTTTGTGTTATAATTAGAAAAATAAAAACTATATGACGGCATACTACCTTACGAATATGGATTACAGTAATTTACAGAATGTTAGTTTCACATCAGAAGCACCAACAGAAGTAGTACAAGAAATTTTAAAAGATAAAGGTTTTGGAGTAACACTAAATGAATTGATGAAAGCGATAACAGAAAAAGGTTATCCTGCTGAAAATAGAAAAAAATAAATATTATGAAATTACATATAGTATATCATAGTCCACAGGAACATACTGATATTAAAAAAATAAAAGGAATTATACCTAGAGTCGGTGATTCAATCAGAGACACAGATCTTGGTTATATAGTAAAAGAGGTGATTTTTGACTACGATAGAAATATAATAATAATAGATACAAAAAGACCGAACGAGTAAAATAGAAAAAAATGACTTTTTTAGTCTAATATATAGAACTAGTAAAAAATAAATATTATGAACTTTCGAATAATTAATATGATACAAGAACAGATGCAACAGATTCAAAACCTGATTGGAGGGACTATATCATATTAAGAAAGTTAATACGATATTCGAGGAACCCAATCAGAAATGATTGGGTTTTTTGTTTTACATACGCTCCTATCGTCTAAAGGAAGGATTAGACTTTTTCACAGTCTGGATACGGTCTCGGGATCCGTTGGGAGTTCAAATAGAAAGGGAAAAGAAAATGAACGTAAAATTAACATTTGATGCCATCAATGAAATTGATACATCTAAATTAAGTAGAGAAGAGTTAGAAAAACAGATTTTACGTCTAAAAGTTTTGGTTGAAAAATTACTTTTAGAAAAAGAGAATTGAAAAGAAGATTAAGTTCTTTGACGTATTGAAATAGAAATTGGAAGGTAGTGTAGTGGTAACACGACGTAAACAAAAACCGTAATTTGATGTTCGACTTTAAACGAATAAAAATTACGTACAGCAACACAAACCAAGCATCATAAGCCGTAACCGGATGTTCGATTCATCCCCTTCCAACAAATAAACGCCAATGTGGGCGGAGGTGGGTATCGCATTTCACTCATAATGAAAAATCGTCGCTGGTTCGAGTCCAGCCATTGGTACATGATTTCATAATGGAAAAAGTTGACTTTTTTATATCTATATATAATATAAAAAAGTCAACCATGAAAGAAGAAATCAAACAAAAGTTAATTGAATCTAAAAGTAAAACTGAGGCTAGTATTAAAATTTTCGGTTATCATAATTCGGTTACTTTTAAAAAAATAGATAATTATTTAGAAAAGTTAGGTATAAATTATGATAAAATAAAAATAGAAAGATTTTGTAATGTGTGTGGTGGAATAATAAAAAGTAAAAATAAAAATTTTTGTAGTAGATCCTGCGCTGCCTCTTACACTAATAAAAAAAGAGGACCTTTAAGTGAAGAAACAAAAAAGAAAATCGGTGAAAAAAATAAATTAAAATATAAAACGAAAAAATTGATAATTGTTGAATGTAATTGGTGTAAAAAGAAATTTGAAACTACTAAAAGAAAAGGAAGAAAATCTTGCTCAACAGAATGTGAAATTAATTTCAATAGAGATCATTTAAAAAGAATTGGTAAAGTCGGTTGTTTAAAATCAGTAGAAAGTCAAAATAGAAGAAGTAAAAATGAAATATATTTATCTGAATTGTGTTCAAAAGAATTCAAAAATATAAGAATGAATGAACAAATTTTTAATGGATGGGATGCTGATATAATTTTAGATGATTATAAATTAGCGATAATGTGGGATGGTAATTGGCATCATAAAAAATTAAGTAAAGAACATTCATTAGAACAAGTTCAGAATAGAGATAAAATAAGAATCAAAGAAATAATAAATTGTGGTTATACTCCATACACTATAAATGATTATGGTAAATATAATAAACATTTTGTTGAAAAAGAATTTGAAAAATTAAAAGAATACATTGCCCCTTAGCGCAACTGGATAGAGCTATTGGTTTTAATCAACAAGTCGGGATTTCGAAATTCCCTCTCGGTACACATTGCTTCGTGGTCCAATGCAGGATGGCACCCTTTGAAGGTGTTCGGTATAGGTTCGAATCCTATCGGAGCAACACATTGTTTCTTGATGTAACTGGCAGCATAGAAGACTCTGAATCTTTTCGCATAGGTTCGAATCCTAGAAACAGCAAAAATAAATTGAAAATAATTGTCTTTTTATTCATATCGAACCACGAACTTTTAATATATACAATAAAAACAAAAATGGATAAAATATTAAAAGAATTTGGAAAAGAAAAAATAGAGGAAGTTGTTGGAAAATCTAATTCTTTTGTTGAAGCAACTAAAATGTTAGGGTTGGATCCTTATAGAGGAAACGTTAAAAGAAATGTAGAAAGATCTATCAAAAGACTAGGATTATCAACAGAACATTTCGAAAGTGTTCAAAGAGTGAGAGAATATCAAAATAGATATAAAAAAGATATTTTAGAAAAATTAATAAAAGATGGTAAGAATTTTAAAGAAATATTAGAGGAATTAGATATATTAGTGATTGGTAGTAATTATAACACATTGAAGAAATATTTAAGAAAATTTGATATAGATTATTCACATTTGAGGAATAGTAAATCTTATATAAAAGCTAATTGGGAAAAAGAAAATCTTGAAAAAATTATATCTGAATCCAAATCACAAAAAGAAGTATTAGAAAAAATGGGATTAAGAGCTGCTGGTAGTAATTTTAGCACTTTAAAAAAATATATTGAGTTATACGAATTGAACACTTCACATTTTATAAAATGTTATAATAAAATGGCATTTTTAAGTAAAGAGAATAAAATTCCATTGAATGATATTCTAAAGGAAAATTCCACTTATAATAGAACAGGATTAAAAATAAGATTATATGAAGATGGATTGAAAAAAAGAAAATGTGAACTTTGTGGGCAGGGCGAAGAATGGAACGGAAAACATATGAGTTTAATATTAGATCACATAAATGGCGTTTATAATGATAATAGAATAGAAAATCTTCAAATTGTTTGTCCTAATTGTAACGCAACATTAGATACTCATTGTGGTAAAAATACAAAAGAAAAAATAAAAAATAAAATCGAACAAAAAGAAAAAAATAAGATAAATAGTTTTATATCTAGAAGAAGAGTTGAGAGACCTCCATTTGAAAAATTAAAAGAAGAAGTAAATAAAATTGGTTTAGAATCAGTTGGGAGGAAATATGGAGTATCTGGAAACGCGATTAAAAAATGGATTAAAACATATCAAAAATATAATATATAACTAATTGAATCATTGATCTATGCTGTAATGGTAGCAGTCGGGAATTTGGATCCCGCAGTCCTGGTCCGAATCCAGGTAGATCAACTTATTAAAACTAACACAAATTATTATGAAAAAGTTATTTACTTTATTATTAATTTTAATATCCATAGTCTCAAACGGACAAAAAGGATCGTTCGTTGATAACAGGGATAATAAATCTTACAAGTGGATCAAAATTGGAGAACAAACTTGGATGGGTGAAAATCTAAGATATAATGATACAACATTATATAATTACTCAACCATTCTAAATGAAAGAAAACCAGACACTTCACAAATGAAAGGTATTTGTCCAGATGGTTGGCATATTCCAAGAGTAAGTGAATGGAATAAATTGTTTCTCACAGTAGGTAAACAATTTGCTGCTGATAAATTAGAAGATAAAAACGGTTTTAATTCATTATTTAATGGTTGTTATAATTCAGATAAAAAGGTAAGAGAAAATATGACGACTCATTCTTATTATTGGAGTTCAACAGAAAGAGACGCTTCAACGGCTTGGGTTTACTTCTTATTTGATGGAGTATCAAGTGTAGGTAAGATTGATGGTGATAAGAAATATGGTTATTCTTTAAGATGTATAAAAGATTTTTAAAAATTTTTTTAATTGAAATGATTATCGTATATTTGCATAGTGAAATTGTACTTTGAAATATTGAAAAGAAATTAAGATTGTGGTTACTCCTTATAGACAAAGAGGCTGTATTCACGAAAGTGATTGGGTAACACAATCTTTTAAAATATATCGCGGGATAGAGTAGTGGACTAACTCATTGGGCTCATAACCCAAAATGGCTTGTGAAAAGTCATCATCCGTCCGAATCGGATTCCCGCTACTAATAAGAAATATTGCGGAATAGAGCAGTGGCCAGCTCGCCGGGCTCATAACCCGTAGGTCGGGGGTTCGAATCCCTCTTCCGCTACAAAATTAAAATATATCGCGGGGTAGAGCAGTGGTAGCTCGTCAGGCTCATAATCTGAAGGTCGGAGGTCCAAATCCTCCTCCCGCAACTAAATAGCAATGTGGCGCAATGGTTAGCGCAAGAAGCTTATACCTTCGAGGTTGGGGGTTCAAGTCCCTCCATTGCTACAATATGCAGTAAACCAGCTTCCCTATCCGTGCCTAGCTGAGTGGCAGAAGTAAGTCAGTCGAAAGGAGAAATCCCTGAGGGAATAATTAAGGAGGCGACTACGGATCCGTCTATCTAACTGGAACTGCATTTTATGGGAAATGATGTAATGGTAGCATACAATCAGTCTTTGAGCGATGTTTGAGGTTCAAATCCTCTTTTCCCCACAAACAATAACTAAAAACATAAATAATATGAAGGTTCTCAGAAAAGGTGATGAATTCGTTAAAGTTAACGACAAGACTATGGAAGATATTATCAAAATCAATTCCATGACTGAAAGAGGTTGGTCTTACGCAGCTAAGAAAGATTATAAAGACGCCTTCAAGGCCGAAAAGACTGCAACTGAAGCCAAGGCTGAAGCTAAGAAAGAAGCTAAAAAGGAAGCCAAGGTTGAGAAGAAAGAAGTAAGGAAAGATAAAAAGGATTTCAAAAAAGATACTAAAAAGAGAAAGTAAAATGGTTTATCTCAACGCTAAAGTTAATGGAGTAGTTTGTACTCTAGCCGAATTCGGTAAAGGTGATATATCTAATAGTTCTTTTTAAGAACACTGAACCTTTTGAAATTGGTGAATATGACGCAGACGGTCCACAAGGTAAATTTGAAGATATTAAACCTGAGGTAGCATTGACTTTTACAAATCCTAAATCAATAGACGTTCTTATAAAAGTTTTAAATGAAGCAAAAAACAATCTAGAAAATGTATAAAATTACAGTAAAAGGTCCTGCTGGTTCGTCAAACATTGACGATAGAAGCAAATTAGATGGTATTGATTGCCAAGATAAATTTTCAGAATATTTCCACGAAGCTTTTAGAATAGGAGACAAACAATATCCAGGTCAGCAATGTCTTATAGATAGAGGCGTTAAAGGTGGATATATGAGATTCGCTTATAAATCTGGCATTCTTTACGCAATTGTTGAATATCAATCAAGAGAACTCTTAAACGAAGACGAAATTGAAGTTCTGAGAAGTTATACTCAAGGACAAATGTCTGATGGAATTGGTGAGGGGTTCGAGCAGTTTCCCTGTATGGAAGATAACGGTAAAGAGATTTTCTTATCTCCTTGGTTCAGAGGACAAATATTGAGTGTAGAACAAAAGAATATCAAGGATAGTGTTTAAATAAACAATTTCTATTTCAATATATATAAACAAATATAGAATCATCGACTATAATAAATAGTTCTTTAAATTATTGAATAATGCTCCTGTCGTCTAATTGGTTAGGACATCGCCCTTTTAAACATAAAGTGGGACCTTTTACAATAATCATTGGTTTTATCAGTAATAGCTGATGAAGGAATTGTAAAAGTGGATGTGGCTGTATCGGTGGAAACCCTGTAAAGGGCAATACCGAGGAAACACAGATAAAGTGGATCCGTAGAGACTATACGCCGCACACCTGAAATGGTGAAGATATAGTCCAGACTACAACATCGAAAGATGGTTATGGTAACATAAAGTAGTAAAAGCACGGCGAAGATTTGCGAGTTCGAGTCTCGTCGGGAGTACTCAAGTTAAAAAACCTCATTTTTGAGGTTTTTTAATATTATTTTAGTTAGGACACAAGAATGGAAATAAACGACTGTTCTAATTTAATATATAGATATATGAAATGTGTTTTATGTGAAAAAGATTTTAGTAGTTTAAAAGGATTAAACAGTCATTTAACTTATTGTGAGAAAACAATTATACTTAAAGATGATGTTATAAAAATGTATAACAATGGTTCATCGATAAGAGAAATTAGTAGTGAATTAAAATTATCGAAATCTAAAGTTAGTGAGTATTTAGGTGATGATGTTAGAGATTTATCAGATGCTAATATTTTATCTCATAAAAAATATCCAGATAATTTTAAACATAGTGAAGAAACAAAAAACATAATTAGAGAGAAAAGGATCAAATTTTTAAAAGATAATCCAGAAAAGACAGCTTGGAGATTATCTAATCTATCTTATCCTGAGAGTTTATTTCTAAATAAACTTAAAGAATTGAAATGGGATGAAAAATATTTAATAATTAGAGAGAAATCATTTTTTCCATATTTTATCGATTTTGCGTTTGAAAATGAAAAAATGGCTGTTGAAATAGATGGATCACAACATTTGGAGGAAGATAGGAAAAAAAGAGATAGTAAAAAAGATGATTTATTAAATAATAATGGTTGGGGTGTAGTCAGGATAACTGATTTCGAGATTAAAAATAATATAGATAAAGTATTTGAGGTATTATCAAATAAATTATCAAATCAAGACAATCAGATAAATATTAAAGTTGGTATATTAAGAGAATCAAAAAAATATGTTAAAAAAGAAAGAAATAATCATTTTACTGAATCTGAAATACAATGCCATATAAAACAGAGGAAAGTTATAAGACCACCGCATTCAATTTTATTAGAAGAAATAAAAGAATTAGGATTGGAAGGAACTGGTAGGAAATACGGAGTGAGTGGAAACACTATTAAAAAATGGAACAAATATTACTATAAACAAAAATTAAAAAATAATATATAATAAACAAAACCGCCCCATCTACTAATGGCAGGTAATCGCTCTCTCACAGCGAAGATACGGATTCGACTTCCGTTGGGGTGACTATAAAACAGGACTTTAAGCCCTGTTTTTTTATGCTTTTTTTAAAACTATTTGTTATATTCTATATAAAATAGAAAAACAATCAATATAACAATGGCAGACAAAAAAGCGAAAATATCCCTATCCACTATTGTTAAGAACGAATCCAGAGTAATTCTTAACATGTTGAATTCAGTGCTTCCTATAATAGACTATTTTGTAATAGTTGATACTGGATCTAATGACGGAACACAAGAAATTATCAGAGAATTTTTTAAAGAGAAAAACGTAGAAGGTGTTGTAATAGACCGCCCTATGGATTTCTTTATTGCTGAAGAACCAAGAAATTTGGCTTTAGAAGCGGCTATTGGTAAAGCTGACTATAATTTTATTATGGACGCGGACGATATACTTGTTATAGATCCCTCTTTTGATATAGATAAATTCAAGACTGAAATGTTCAACTTTAATAGTATGGAACTTCATTACGATAAAGGGTCAGAATCTTTTAATCGTATCTCTTTTATAGCCACAGATAAACCTTGGAAATGGTACGGACCAAGACATGAAATTTTATTATGTGGTGGTGTGTATGAAGGAGCTAAAGTTGAAGCTAATAATTTAGTTAAAGGTCTTTCTGTTATACAAACAGAAGACGGTATGTCTTGGACTACAATGACTAAACAAGAAAAATACGAGGATCACGCTAGGGCTTTAGAAAGATATTTAGCTAGAGAACAGAACGCTGGCCATCCTAGATGGACATTTTATTTGGCTTGTTCTTATTTCGACGCTGGAACTGAACAAAATTTAAAAAAGGCTCTACAATGGTTTGAAAAGAGAATGGATATAAGCCATGGTAATCAAGAAGAACTTTACGTTTCGCAGTTAAAGATTGCCAGAATAAAAGAGTTGATGAGATATCCTATGTGGGATATTGCTGATTCTTATTTGAAATGTGGTAAATTAAATATGAATAGATGTGAACATATTATTCCTATAATTTTTTATTATCACATTATGAAAGAATTTGATATAGCTTATATCTATTCGTCATACGCTATGAGATTCGCTGAAAAAGGAAATAAAGATTTTTTATTCTACGAAGCAGATATATATAACTGGAAGATATATGATTTACATAATATATCTTGTTACTGGTCAAATAGAAAAGAAGAAGCTAAAGAAACATTTAAGAAACTTTGGGCACAAGTTGAAAAAGGACTAGTTCCTGAATCTGAAATTCCAAGATTGACTGATAATAAAAAATATAACTAAAAATGGAAATATTTATAAAATCTATATTATTTGTAATGAATAAGTGGGATACGTCAATGGATGAATTTAAACCTGTTGGTAAAATATTATTCTACACCCCTATGATGTTGAATAATATTTTATCACAAGTTTTTCATTTTTCATTGTTACCGTTTATAATGGTGTATATTTGGGGCAAGGAGCAATTAGACCCTTTAATGTTTTTATTCAATTTATACGTGATTAATAATGTTGTTAATAAGTAAATCTTATTTGTAATGTGGGAGTGCTTCCCAGTATTTTTTACTCAATCTGTTAAACGGTTTAATTTTAGCTGTTCTATCGCCAAAATTAATAGGTTTTACTTTATCACCTTCTCTAGCAAGAACTCTATATCTAAATTTTCCTTTTCCAATATATCTTTTAGGATAATTAAAACCCGGGAAATCCTCACCATTATATCTAATGAAAGTAGGGAACACTTCTACATTAGAAGCTTTCCCCTCGTTAATTGCGAAATTTTCAAAATTTAATATATTATCCATTGTATTGTTTAAATGATTTTGTTGCTTTTCTTTTTCTTTTATTACCAGGAGTTAGACCTGTACCGTTACAAGCTTTACATCTACCTTTTTCAGTATATCCTTTACCATCACATTCTTCACATACACCAGCCATATTACTATCCATTCCTTCTGACGCCATAACAGAATCTTGTTCTATGTTATTTACGTTATCTTTTGAATTAAAATTAATCTTAACATATCTTAAATATCTATTAACTATATCTTGAGCACATTGTTTTACGTCTTTACAATTATCAACCATTTTTCTAACTTCTTGAGCCTTGTTATCACCTAAATTGAAAAATGAATCAGACACTTTTTCTATATCACTATCGTTAGCGTTTGGATTTTTCTTTAAAAGAATAGGTTTTAATATAATTTTCATTTGTTCCTGCACTTCTTGAAACTTATTCTCTTTCTTGGCGTATTCTTGATTATTGGCAACATCACCATCATCCATTCCAATCTGTTGTTTATTTAGTGGCCAATCACCCGCGTAAGAAGCGTTAGCCTCTTTCACGAAATCATTGAATCTTAATATTTGGCTCATAATTTTTTATTATTTTTCACAGTTATATATAAAAAACTGGAAATCGTTTTTTTATATATATGCCTAAGATGAAAAAATTTAATTCCTTCGTAAACGAAATTCATACTCAACTAAAAGACCCTGGCGATAAACCGTGTATATTGTTTATCAATGGTTCTAGAGGATGGTTAAAAGACGATCTATCTTTAAATATATATAGGAGAAATCAAGATACATCTACTATTCTATCACAATTTGGTCATCACGTTATAACTGGTAGTGTTTATTGGAGAGCAGGTGAAATTATATTCGAAGATATGAGGGAAATAATTGAAAGCCATAACGTTGAAGCAATTATAGGTAATTCTGCTGGTGGTTACGCTTCATTTTATTTGGCTAACAAATATAAGATTCCTTCTATGGGAATTAATCCAGCTATGTGTGCCACGAGTGAAGCGCCAACTCTTCAACCTTTACCGGATGATATGAAGAATTTGCCTTTATTTCCAAAACAATTGATTATAATTGGTGATAAAGATACTAAAGCTGATTTTGGAGTAGACGGGGCTTTAACGATAGAAGATTTAAAGAAAATTAATTTTGAAGAGAAGGGTGGAGAAATAATAATATTACCTGATACTTATCATAAAATATCAAGGGAACAATTTGATAGTGCGTTTAAGCACTTTTATAAAAAATATATGAATTAATGAGAAGTTACTACGATTACATAAAAGAAAATGAAGGTCCTAGATTAGATGGGAAACACGGGTTCTTTATGTTCCTTAAACTACTTGATGATATGAAGATGCATTTTATAAAAACTAGTCATTACCTTAATACTGGTAAATACCAATACTTCTTCACAACAGATCATATAAAAAATAAAGAAGACTTACTTGGATATTTTAGTGATTCAATGTCCCTTAAAACCACATGTGAAACAGCTAATCAAATAAAAGATAATAGATTATCATTTTATTTTGGTGTTAAAAATAATAATTTAGAATACGGTTTCCAAAACGATATGACTAGAGAAATTTATAAAACAGGATTGTTCAAAGTAGATACAAAATATATTAGAAGTCTCAGATCTTATAAATGTCTCGCTCTCATAGAAGGCATATTAAAGAATTCTAATTTAGTGAATCTTAACATGTTACAGGAAATTAAAAGTCATTTAAAAACTTGGTTTGAAGGTAAAGGCAGTATATTGATTTTAAATGAGAATATAGTGAAGAAATCTATTGATAAAGAAGACTGCAAGGAAGACTTAGAAAACGTGAACGGTTTACTCCATAAATACGAAAAATGGTGTGAAAAATTCAAATGGGTTAATAAAGTCTTTTATTATATTGATAGTGAAGATGATGATAAGGTAACATTTTACGTTAAAATAAAACCAAAGCAACCCAGTAATGACGGCGTATAAGAATTATAATGAATTTTTATTAGAAGAAGTTAAGAAGAAAGAGTTTTATAGATTCGTTCTTAATGATATTCAGATAGATATAGCATTAATAATAGAAGCTTTGAAAGACTTCGACATGAATTGTTGGTTCATATATAATAATCAAAATAGTATATCATTTGAATATTTCCAAAAATCTGATGATAGTGAAAAGAACATAACAAAGATTAAGAAATTTTTATTTGAAAAACTCCCTTATTTCAGAGATCTCGTTTGTTACGAAGACGATAAAAGATTAGTTCTGAAATTTATCGAAGTTGGTGATCCTGTGAGATTTAAATTTTACCATTAATTTTTTATATCAGAAAATTTTATTATCTTTGTTTTAGAAAAGTAAAAACCCTCAAAATCATTTGATCCCATGAAAACATTCAGAAAATTCACCATGGCCGAGTTTATCACGTTTCTCTGTTATTCACTTGGATTTTTCTTAATTGTGTTTTTAATTGCAACAACCATCTATGTAAATAGAATGGATTATATTATATTTATGTTGATCTTTTGGCCTGTTTCTTATGAACTCACTAGGGGATTAGGATTTATTAAAGCTACTTCTTAACTAAAATATTTGCATAAAAAAATCGCACAGTAATGTGCGATTTTTTTGTTTATATTAAGACCAATTTAATTTTGTCCTCCAAAAACTTTACCCACAGCGTATATAACAACAGAAGCTAATAAAGCAAGTGCACCACCAGATAGGAAATTAGTAACAGCTCCAGATTGAGCTAATTGAAATAATCCAAATAACATTGTACCAAAAGAAGCTACAGATACACCTGTTGATAAACTAGTTAACCAGTTACCAATATTTGATTTAATCTTATTTCCTATTTCTTTGATTTTATCAGTTATAACACCTTCTGTAACAGGAGCGTTAGGTGAGCTAGGAGTTGCTAACATAGTTGTTATTTCTTGTGCTGATTTACCTTTAAAATTAATCAGAACTTTTTGTAACCAAGCTTTGTTTTTAGCTACAAAAGCGTCAATATCAGCTTTCATTTGTTGACTGAGTTCAGGAACTTTAATTCCTTCGTTTACCATATTATATGATTCATACGTCATCAAATTATTAAATTTCTTCATTGTTGTTATATTATTTTTTGTTATTTATCTTCGTCTTCCATATCATCTAGATCAACGTCCTGAATTTTAATTTTACCTTTTTTAATGTTTTGATCAGCAGCGTCTTCGTCGAAATATTCTTCGTCTTCACCCAATTCTTTTTTAGCTTGATCCATTAATCTTCTTCTTGTTCCTTCACCCGGGTTAGTATTAGCGTTGTTTTTAATTTGTTCTTTTTTCCATTTAGTGAGTAATTCTTGATATTTAACCATAACTGCGTCGTCTACATCGTCGTATTCAATTTCGTCTTCTAAATCATCATCTACTATTTCGTCTTCATCGTCCTCGGGAACGAATTCAAAAATCTCAAAATTAACTAAATAAGTAACTTCAAATGTTTCTGATATTCTATCTAAGTAAGAAAGTGTAACGTCATAAGTTCTTTTCTTTCTTGCTCCCTCAGTCATATCTAATTTAAGAGTTTCATTCTCATCTATGTAGTTGAAATCTTGTTGAGTGACTTGAAATTTCATAATTAGTCCTTCTGGGGATAATTCGAATACAGGTTTTCTAACTCTATCAAACATATCACCAGCTATTTTCTTGGCTGATTCAATGACTTCACCTGGGACATCGTTCAATGTTTTGATTTCTTTATCTGAATCAACAGCTTCATTTATAAAGTGTCTATATTTTCTTAAAATGTCCATCTTATTCTTAATTTATTTTTGCGTTATATATTAATTTAGAAAAGTCATTTTTATTCGTCACTCCACTCTTCTTCACCGTAAGGGTCGTCATCAGAGAATATTCTAATGTTTCTTAATAATATTGGATATTTTACAGGATCTTTTGCACATTTCACTAAATCAACCAAATAAATATCACCATTCATTTCGTCTCCCCTTATTATTAAACCCCCATCCGGTCGTGGTAAATAAGAATAAATGTATATAGAATGTTTCTTCTCTTGTTCCCATCTATCTGGATCTACAAAAGATTTAGACGCATCTTTACATTTTTTAGCAACCATGACGACCCTTCTGTTTATTAAATGTTCAAATACTCTGTTTACATTTTCGAAAATATATCCTGCATATTGTTCAGCGGTAAGATTACTAGCCATCTCTTCCAAATCCTTTAAAGGATCTAATTCGTGTGATAAATTGACATATTTATCACTTTTTGATATGATAGGCATTCCAGTAAAATCTTTTGATTCATTTTCCCATTCATCTTCTTCCAATTTACCTTTAGAGTACCATTTAACCTTTGATTCACGTGTTACTTTCTTTAAATCAATTGCATCCACCCATGTTTTAAAACCGTCATCAAATTTAACTCTAACTTGAGTGTGTGAGCGTGATTTATCTGAAATTATACATTCCTCTCCAACTCTATCTTTCAGTTGTAATCCTCTACCAGTGTAAGTAACTCTATCCCCAATTTCAAAAGAATCAAAGGCTTTTTTCATTCTTAGATATATTTCCATACCTCTATCACTCTCATTCAAAAAATTAGATTCGTTAGTGTTATTAATAACTTGAATGTATTTAGGATGTATGTTATTATAAGTGAAAAATCCGCCTTTATATCTAACATCTTTATAAAGTTCAAGACCTGGAAAATTTTTTATCTTTAAATCTACATAATCACCTACTTTATCTATTGATAGTTGATCCTTTATAGCTTTTAAATATTCAATATTCGGTGATAAATAAATTCTCTCAGGATAAAAACTTCTTGTGTTTTTTGATTTTGGAGCTAATCCAATTTTTAATATCTTTTCTAAATATTGTTTTTCAGTGGAGTGATAGAGATATTCCCCGTTGAAATCTACTTTAGAATCAAAATTTGGTTCTATCATAATAGATATTCTGTCTTGATTCACAAGATGATTTCTTATGTCTTTTTTATCAATTTTCAATCCAGTTTTCATTATAGTAGATACGAAATAACCAGATGTGTTTATTAAATGTAATAATGAATCTGTTATATCTGGTGAATTTTTATCAGTGAAAATAGTTATATCTCCGTATTTAAATTCATCTAGAGCTTTCTCATATGAATTAATCATTAACTCTCTTTTGTCTTTTGATAATTTCTTAATGTATTTTAATTCAACGTCGCCAGCCCCTTCACCTGTTTTATATTTAAGGAGTTCTCTTTTCATGAAATCTCTGTCTGTGATTAATTCATAATAAGGCGATTTTGTTTCTACGAAATTACGTCTTTTATTAAATCCAAGATTATCAAAAAAATTAGCTAGTTTTTTAACTACTACTTCTATCTCATATGATTTTAAAGTTTCATTTAAGAAATTAGAATATTTTAATATTATAGACATAAACCTATATATAAAAATATTACTTCAAAAGTTCGTAGTCGATAATAACATTCACTTTAACAAGTAAATCTCCTCTTTGTTGAGCGTTAGCTAAAAGTCCTTTACCAGCAACCCTTAGTATATCACCGTCTTTTGTTTTAGGTGGGATTTTAAGTGAATATTTTTTACCGTCAAGATGTTCGTGTTCAAACATAAAACCATCAATGGCGTGTTGATAATGTAAGTTTAATAGATAAACTAAATTTGGTCCTTCCCTTACGTACCTATCGTCGTGTTGATAATTGGCTTCTATTATAAGAGTGCCAACTTTATTGGCGTAATGTTTGGATTGATGTCCAAGTCCTCTCATATATTTAACAAAACTCTTGTCAATTTGGAAAGTGTTTGAAAAAGCTAGTTCTTCTTCTCTGGATATAACTTTAGTAGTATTACATTTATTACAAGGACCAGAATGTATTTTACCTGTACCATTACAATATTTGCATTTAGTGAATTTATCACCGCCTTTACCGTCACAAGCGTCACATTGGAATTCTTCACTATTAGGATCAAATCCTGTGAAGTTACAAGCGTCACATTTTATATCGTGTTTGAATTTTATAGGTATATTAGCGTTATTGTAAATGTCTTTAAGTGTAACATTTACAGGATAGTGTATATCTAAATTTTCTATAAATTCTTCCCTTCTGTTGAATATATCGTTGAAGAATGGGTCGTTAAAAGGACTACCACCAAAAGGGTTGAATCCGAAACCACCACCAGGAAACGGATTAAAATCTTGTCCGTTAATATTCATATGGAAAAATTGATTACCAAATCCAGGTTGGAAATTTTTACCGTGAGGGCTTTGTACGTCGTATTTTTGACGTTCACCTTCGTCGCCTATAACTCCGTAAGCTTCATTTAATTCTTTAATCACTGTATCATCAGAACCCTCTTTAGCATCTGGGTGATGTTCTTTAGCTAATTTTCTATAATTGCTTTTGATCTCTTCTGCTGTAGCTTCTTTGTTTACACCTAGTGTGGCGTAATAATTTTTATTAAAGTCCATTCAAACTATCTCTTTTTTATTTTTATATATAGAAAAGATGATAAGAAAGTTTAAAATATTCGAAGCCAATAAATATACAGACTACGATCCAGATGGTAATTTCAGTGTGGGGGATAGAGTAATTGTTAATGGTAAATGTAACGATATTACTTTCAAAGGAGAGGTTGGAACTATTATAAATTTTTACGAGGCTGGTGATAAATCACAAAAGAGAGAAATATTCATTAAATTTGATAGTAGATTCAATTCGAATTTAATGAGTGGGGATAATAATGAAGATCCAACAAAACGTTCTTATTATTTAACTAGCAATTTTGTTGAATTAGAAGATAAAACTCCTCCTAAAATAAGATGGTACAAAAAAGGGAAATTATTAAACGAAGGAAGAAATGATAATTTTGAAATGGGACAAAGAGTTATATATCATTATATTAATAATGGTTATCACGCATCTAATAGAGAAATAGAAGGATTTGAAGGAGTAGTAATAAAGATTGCAAATGATGGCACTGAAATTGGTGTAGAATTTGATAAAAAATTTGAAGACGGACACGATTGTAACGGAAATGGTAGAGACGGATATTGTTATTATGTATCACCAGAGGAGATATCACCACTTGAAATTAATAAAACTGTAAAGGTAAGATGGTACAGTAAAGGTAAGTTATCAGAAGGAACAAGATGGTTTAAAAATGGTAGATTGGAACCAGTAGAAAAAGTTAAAATTAAAGAGTGTGAACATAGGTGGTTGTTGAAAAATAAAGAGTGATCCTAATAATTTTAGCGTAGTGATGAAATATTTTTTACAATGCGATGTGTGTGGTAAAATAGAAAACGATTTAGAAGAATTATGATAAAGAAATTTAAATTATTTGAATTGTTTGACCAAACTAATATCTATGATTACGAATTGGTAAATGTAGAAAGAGGCACAGAAGAAGGCGATGAGTTTGATTTATACCTTTACAAATTCACAGGTAAAGATACGACTTATTACGCCAGATTAAGTTTTTTTAATAAGTTAGCTGATAAAGAGTTATGGGATAATTTTTTAACACTTGATTTTATGGACGAAGAACAGTACTTACAGAATAAGGATGTTCATTACGAAATTAAATTTAAAAATACTGATAAAAAAGACGCTGTTAAAGTTATTAATACAGTATTTGCTTTATTACTTGAATTACAGGATAAAGTGAATCCTTGGATAATAAGTTTTGATTGTACAGAGGATAGATATAGAGTTTATCTTTATTGTGTTCAGAAATTTTTATATAATTATATACAGGTTAATTACATGATGGATGATAAAACTAAAGGATATTTTTATTTATATAATCAGAAAAATTATAAGGTATCAGAAGAAGGCGATAGTATAGTAAGAAAAGATAACGAAAAAATAGTATATACAGGAAGTGATAACTAAATTTAAAATATTTGAAAATGTAAATAACTTTAATATCGATGAATACGCTATGAATTACGATGCAATAGATGATAAATATAATAATTTTTACGCTAATTGTGCTTCTAGTCTCGTAGATTATGCTAATATTAATAAAGGCGATTTAGTATTAGAATTAGGATCAGGCACAGGATTTTCCACTTTGGAATTAATAAAACACGCTGGTAATAGTGTTATAGCTACAGAATACGGTGAAGCTATGTTTAATGTATTAAAAAATAAAGTTGATAACGCTTATAAATTAGACGCTAGATATTTGAGAAAATTTGTTGACGAAATGAATTTGGAGAATAAAATAGATATAGTTTTTTCTAATTTCACATATTTTTATTTTTATAATTTTGAAGACGTTTTATTTAAAAATATTTGGGAAAAATGTCTGAAAGAAGGCGGAAAATATGCTTTCAATCTTACTAATTTTTTAACTTATTTTAGATACGATGGTGTTGATTACAATAGTTTCTATCATAAAATAAGAAAAGGATTTGATGATTTTCTCATTGAAGAAGGATATGAAGGAGTGGGTGATGATAAAATTATAGGTGATTGTTATAACGTCAAAAAGAAACTCTACCTCGCTGGGTTTAATGAAGTTATAATGGAACCTCATCATATAGATATGAAACCAAGTAAGGCTTTGGAATTTATGGTAAATAATTTTTATTCATATGGTTTTGATGTTTCTTGGTCTAGTACATTGAAAAAATTACCAATTGAACAAAGAATGGATTTATTGAATAAAGGGAGTGAATATATAAAAGAATATATAGACAAAAATAATGATAGACCAACTATAATGAATATAGTTGCATACAAATGATAACTAAATTTAAAATATTTGAATATAACGATTTAACTGGATTCGAAGTTGGAGATAGGGTAGATTACTATAATGGTGGTTGGCATAGTGGGGTAGTAACCGAACTAGATAATGAAGACGAAAATGATAATCAAGATGTACTTGTTAAATTTGATAATAGATGGACCGACGATTTACATGACGGAAACGGTGATGATGGTAGTAGTATGTCGTGGTTTTGCCATAGTGGTAATTTAAGAATGGGGAAAGAAAAAGAAAGAAGATTCACAAATGAAGATCCATACGGCGAAGAAGAATGGGAAGTGAATGAAAATTTAGAATCTGATGAGGATTTTAAAGTTATCAGTAAAACAATATGTAAGAAAACTCTAAAAGCAAATTTTGGAAATGTCTTCACAAGAGGGAAAGAATATAATATAACGGGTTATAGTATAAAAGATAAGAAATTTTTTGTTTCTGGTAATAACTCGACTTGGTTTCAATTTAATTTAGATGAAATGAGAGAATATTTCACTAACAATCCACTACCAAGAGTCTTTAGTGAAGAAGATCCTTATGGCGAAGAAGATTGGTTAGGGGAAAGTATAGATAATGAAATTAAAATTGGTGATATAGTTAGAGTAGATAAGGATTTCGTTATTGCTGGTAGTACTATTTTCAGTAGATATAATGATTATGAAGTATCTGGTGTAAGTAAATCTGGAATTTCTATCAAAGGTTTTCCAGGGTGGTATTCAGAGTGGGCTTTTAAAAAATATACACCAGTAGAATTAGATGAATTAGATCCTTACGGTGAAGAAAGATGGGAAGATGGACCTAAATATAAAAATGGTGATAAGATCAATATTAGTCACGATAAATACGCTATTATTAAAGAATTCGATCCATATAAAAGAGAATATACTGTTGATTATTATTTTAAAAATTCAAACAGATATTTAGGTTATGGTTTAATGGATGAAGATAGATTGGAAAAAAACGGCGTAAATGAAAAATTTTCACTATCTTCGCGTTCTGGAAAAGTCGTTTATTATACTCAAACATTCATAGATGACGATAAGGTAAAAAGAATAATGAAAATTATCACACCAGAATGGATTAAGAATAACCCAGTTGCATTTGAAGTATATAAAGGTCAACTATATCTAACTGAAGGACATCATAGATTTGAAGCTTGTTTAAAACTAAATGATAAAGAATTATTAAAAACATTATTCAATTCAGCAGTATATTATAATGTAACATGGCAACCAAGAAAATTTAAAAAGAAAATAATACAAGAAAATCATAATATGTTAAATGAAGCAATAACACCAGAAAAAGTAAAAGCCGCAGTAGGATTGATAAAACAAACTATCAAAGGAACTGAATGGGAAGGCAAAGTTTTTATTGCTGGTGGAGCCGTACGCGACGAACTTATGGGCAACGATCCTAAAGACGTTGACCTACTCATAAACGTACCCGACGGTGGAATAAAATTCGCAGACTGGATTACAACAGAACTAGGAATACATACAAAAGGAAACCCAGTCATATACCCTAGATTCGGCACAGCCAAATTTTCACTAAGAAGACAAAAATTTAACGGTGAAGACTTATCAGATATTGATATTGAATGTGTTATGCCAAGAAAAGAAACCTATTTTGAAGGAGATCGTAAGCCCGATGTATCACAAGGAACACTTAAAGATGATGTTTTTCGTCGCGATTTTTCTGTAAATTCGCTTTTAAAGGATTTATCTACTGACGAAATATTAGATTTAACAGGTATGGGTAAGGATGATATAAAGGCTGGTATAGTGAGAACACCACTTGATCCTGATGTTATCTTTACAGACGACCCTTTAAGAATGTTAAGGGCTGTAAGATTTACCACAAAATACGGTTGGAAGTTGCCTCTCTTTATGATAAGGAGTTTAAAGAGGAACGCTAAGAAATTACAAAATATATCTTCTGAAAGAATAAGAGAAGAATTAGATAAAATGCTTTTGACTAAAACACCAGATAAAGCAATAAGATTATTGCAGATTTTGGGTTTATCTAAATATATTTTCCCTGAACTTGATAAACTTATTAAGATGAAACAGAATAAGTTTCATAAGTACGACGCTATGCGTCACACTTTAGAAGTATTAAAGAATACACCACCTGATCTTGTTACAAGATTATCTGCTCTTTTACATGATGTAGGTAAAGGTAAGACAAAAACTGAAATTAAATATATAAAGTGTGATAATTGTGATAAAAAAATAGAGATATGAGATGTATAAAAGAAAATGTCCTATGTGTAACGAAGAAATATTTTACACCAGAAAAAATAGTTTGAGAAGGGCTGATATTGAAAATAGGTTATGTAGAAAATGTGTTAATAAAGGGAAGGAACCTTGGAATAAAGGATTAAAATTATCGGAAAGTCATAAACAAAATATTAGTAATTCTGAAAAAGATAGAGTTATAACATGGGGAGATAAAATAAGTAAATCTTTAATCAATAAAAAATTATCTAATGAGCATATAGAAAAATTAAAAGAAAATCATGTTGGAATGTCTATGAAAAAACATTCATTAGATACTATAATTAAAATGAGTGAAATAAAAAAAGGTGAGAATAATCCAATGTTCGGTAAAAAACAAAGTGATATATCAAATCAGAAAAGAAGATTGAAATCAATAGAGAATATACTAAACAGATGTGGTCAAATTATGCCCAATTATAATCCAAAAGGGTGTGAATACTTTAATCAATTAATGAAAGAAAATAATAGTGTTATAAGACATGCTGAAAATGGTGGTGAATTTTACATAAAAGAACTTGGTTATTGGTTAGATGGATATGATATTGAAAATAACGTAGTATATGAATTTGATGAATCTCATCATTTTGATCACTTTGGTTATTTAATAGAAAAGGATTTGATCAGACAATCACAGATAGAGAATCATTTGAGATGTAAATTTATTAGAATAAAAGAAAATCAAATAATATGATAAAAATTAAATGTCCTCATTGTGGATTTATTAATCAAATGAACGACGATAAAGAATTGAAAGATAGGATAATAGAGCACGAGACGCACTTTTATTGTCATGAGGAACTTGGTGCTTTTATGGCTAGGGATATAATGAAAAGATTGAGGTATCCTAGTGATATAATTGACGCTGTGGCTACTGCTGTTGAGCATCACATGAGAACAAAACAGACTGGCGATGAAGGAGTTATAAGTGATAGGTCTTTAAGGAAGATGAAACAGGATTTAGGTCCACATCTTCAGCACACACTTGATGTGATACACGCTGATAACATATCACACTCGGATGATTCTAATATGCCAAACCAGGTATCTAATATAAGAAGAAGGTTTGCTGAGTTGGAAGATAAGGATAAGAACGCTCCTCCTAAATCACCTTTGAGTGGTGATGATGTAATGGATATATTGGGTATAAAGAAAGGACCTATAGTTGGAAAGATATTAAAGGTTCTTGGTGAAATGTACTTAGATGATCCATTTATGAGTAAAGAAGAACTAGCTGAGATTGTTAAAAAATCATATGAAGAATTTAAACAAAATTAATTTTTAAATATAAATAAATCATGAGAGATCTATTTTTCTTTTTTCATTGCGTGTTTTTAGGAATTGTTGGTACAATAGTATTTTTTATTGGTATTGTATTATTGTTTACTTATTATCCAATATATTGGTCCATAAATAAGCTAAAGAATCTTATAAAATATAATTCTGAAAATACTAAATATACTAATAATTATTTCATTTGGTAATTTAAATGATGGGATATACAACTTCGGGATATACTTCTAAGATCTCATCTTTCTTATTATCGTAAGGAATTTGATTTAAGATATATCTCATAGCATTAAGTTTTGCCACTCTCTTATCATTTGAATCTACTATAACCCAAGGCGATTTTTCAGTTGATGTGGTTCTAAACATTTCTTCCTTATAAGCAGTATAGGCATCCCATTTTTCCATAGCCTTAGCGTCATTTGGTGAGAACTTCCAATATTTAATAGGGCTTGTTTGTCTTAATTTGAATCTCAATTCTTGTGTTTTATCAGTAATAGAGAACCATAATTTAATAAGATAAATACCACTATCAATTAAACTTTCCTCAAATGGTAAAACGTCCCTCATAAATTCTGAATATTGATCTGTTGTACAATAACCCATAACTGGTTCAACTACAGCTCTATTGTACCAACTTCTATCGTAAAAAGCAATTTGTTGTGTTGTAGGTAGAACTTTTTCATACCTTTCAAACCAATGTTCTTTCTCTTCTTGTGTAGGAACACCAAATGTGTTTATCTTATAGTAGGCTGGTGCTAGATTTTCTGTCGCTGTTCTAATGAAAGAACCTTTACCAGCAGCGTCTCTACCTTCTAATACTATGACTAATTTCTTATTATTTTCAGCTAACCAATCTCTCATTTTAAGTAATTCAATATGTAAAGAAGCTTTTTCTATTTCGAATCTTCTTCTTTTAACCCTAAATCTTGGTGCTGTAGAAACAACTTTACGCCACTCTGAAAATTCATTATCGTCAAGATAAGGATCGTAATACATATCTTCTGTATCTACGTCGTGTGGATCATCAAGTTTAACATCTTGCTCTGAATTATATAATGTCTTTAATCTATTTGGAATAGAAGCGATATAATCGTTAAAGTATTCTTCTATCTTTTTATCTTTACCTTTAACTTTGAGGTTATTTATACCTCTAAAAAATGTATCAATGTTAAGTAATTCGACAACGTCCTTGTTAACTTCGTGTTTTATGCCTTCAATAAAATTATTGTCTATTTTTCTGATTTGTCCAGATAATATATTATTCTTGTAACCATTGAGTAATCTAATAAGATCTGCTTCAAGTTTTTCCATATTATCCTCGTTACCAAAGTGTTTGGTAATATTATGAAGAAGTTTTGTAAATTCTTTCTTTAGGCTTTCGTTCATGAAATTGTCGTAATTATTAATCATTAACGTATTATCATTTTTTACTATATATAAAATAAATTTTTCTAAAATTTAAACTTCATTAACAAAAAATTATAAAAAGATAAATGAAAAAGATTTTTGTTATACTGTTTTTACTATTATCAACAATAGTTTATGCTCAAGTTGATTATAATTTCTACGAAAATGCCACTAAAAAAGAAATAAAGACTTCTTTTAAGGAAGAGGGTATCAAGTATAAGTTTGAACAAAAATTATATGTAGATATTGATTCAAATGGTAAATGGATATTGAGTGATAATTATTATACTTGGTTAGTATATTACGAGAACGTAAGGGCTCTTTTCGTATTTGATAACAAGACAAATAAAACTGTTAAATATCTCCTTTTATTTGATGAAATAGATGAATACTGGGGATATTACGATTTTTATGATAGGGTGTTGAAAAAGAGAGGTAACTTGAAATGGACATTTGACGGAGGAGATTACGATATGGAATTAACTCTAAGAGCGTTGGGTTCAAATCAAATGTCTATATATGTAGAATGTAAAGAAAAGGATTACACAAATCAAAACTAAAAACTATGAGAAAATTATTATTAACAATTATTAGTGTTATCTTTATGATAACAAGTGTGTTTAGTCAAACATTTATTAACGTCACTAAAAATGAAGTTATATCCAGTATTAAAGAGAAAGCAATGAAAATAGAAAAACCAGAAAAAGCTGAGAACGGTTTTTACTCTATAACTGCTAAATTTCAAAATTATTCAACATCGTATTCTTTTACTGACGAGAATGTATGTTATTTCTATATTATTGTAGAAAGATATTACGGTGAGAATTATTTTGCAACATGTAAATATTTTGATGAAAGGTACCATAGAGCTTTTGACGATCCATGTACTCAAAATAAAAAGACAGATGTTTGGAAAATATGGAATAAAGGTTCTTGGGTGTACTCTTGGATAATATGTAATTTAAATACTGGTATTCAATACACAATATATTTACCACAGGAAAATTACGAAGCTAACAAATATTCTTACATACAAAAATTATTAGGATCAAATTAACATGTCGCTATCTATAATTATATTAATATCTATCTGCTTCTTATTTGTGGCGGATAAATTTTTTCAATATTTAAAACAAAAGAAAAATGAAAATAAAAATAACTAAACCAGGTGAGTGGTACAAGAATTTAGTAGGACAAGAATTCGAAGTTGACGTCGTGACAAGATATATTGGTACAAACTACGAAGTAAAGAATTTCAGAGAAGTCCACGAAAAATTGTTTAATGAAAAACCATCAGGTGAACTCATAGGAATGGCTATTCATATAGACCACGCTGAAATTATAGAATCTACTAAACAAGAAAGAGATATGGTCAAAAATAGAAGACCAGATCAATTTGAAAGATTTTTTAAAATATAAAAAAAGGGGAATTTAATCCCCTTTTTATTATTCCAATGTTTTCATAGTTTTTAGAATCTTTCTTGTTACTCTATAAGGATCCATATTAGAAGCAGGACGTCTATCCTCGAGATAACCTTTCCAACCATTTAAAGGCACTGAAATGGGTATTCTAATCGAAGCACCTCTATCAGATAAACCGTAACTAAATGTGTCTATGTTTTGAGTCTCGTGTAAACCAGTTAATCTTTCAGCGTTTGAAGAACCATATACCTTAATGTGATCCAAGTGGGTAGTTCTTAAAGCTTCACAAATACTAACAAAATATTCTTCTCCTCCAACTTCTCTCATTTGTGTATTTGAGAAATTAACGTGGCATCCACTACCATTCCAATTACCCTTTACAGGTTTAGGATGAAGTTCTATTCTTAATTTATACTTTTCAGATAACCTGTTTAATAAAAATCTACTTAACCAAAGATCATCAGATGTTTTCTTTGCCCCCTTTCCAAATAACTGGTACTCCCATTGCCCCAAAAGAACCTCTGAATTTATACCTGTTACATCTAATCCAGCCTCTAAACAAACATCAAGATGCTCTTCAACTAAATTTCTTGCTTCAACGTGACCGTAACCAACTGAACAATAATACATTCCCTGTCCCTCGGGATAACCGTTATCTGGGAAACCAGCTGGACGATTAGTTAAAGGGTTTATTAAAGTGTATTCTTGTTCGAATCCAAACCAAAAATCTTCGTCTTCTTCGTATGTTGCTCTTTTATTTGATGGGTGTGGTGTTCCATCTGGGTTGAGAACTTCACACATAACGAGAAATGCGTTTTTTCTTTGTGGATCTTTAATCATTCTAACGGGTTTTATAAGGCAGTCTGACGTATGTCCGTCTGCTTGTTTTGTGGAACTACCGTCGAAGCTCCACACTGGGAGTGATTCCAGAGGAGTAATATCTTTAATCACTTTTGTTTTTGATCTTAAATTTGGTTCTGGTTTATATCCGTCCAACCAAACATATTCGTATCGATTTGCATTTTCCATATTTTCTATATTATTTTTTATTTTTGTATTCCCATTTATATCCACCAGCGTGCTTCTTTTTATATTTACAACAATTACATATACCGCTAATATTTATATTTAAATTTACACTGGCTGAAGTCATACTTGACCATTCTTTTATGAAAATTCCTTCTTTATTCATTTGTATGACTTCTCTGGTCATACTTCTTGCATTATTTTTACTGATTTTATCTTTAGCATCTTGTGATTGATGTTTATTTTTCATAGGTGATACTCTACCAGTCATTATACTTCTTATATGCTCTTTCTCTTCATCTGTTTTTGGTTCATATATTCTACCGCAACTTTTCAAAGATTCTGATATTTTTTTCTTGGTATCATCTGATGTAATTCTACCAGAATTCCCTTCCCCCCCATTTGTGTGATTAGTTAAAGGACCAAGCCCTTCGTCATATCTGCCTATAATTTTTATTAATTTCAGTTCAATTAAAAATGCTTCTTTTTCTGATGCATTTTCAATAATTTTTTTAATTATTGGAGTTTGTCCGTTTGCTAAAATATGTCTCATTTTTCTATATTTGTAGGTATTATCGTCCATATTTTTAATATAACAATTAAAGTGTTTCTCTATTCTTCTACCACATCCTTTACCAACATAAAATGGTTCGTATTCAAATTCGTAATCTTCATATTTAAAATCCCCTTTATTGTTTGGGTCTAAAAAGGCATAAACAAAATATTTATCCATAATATAATTTTTATATGTATATATAATTTTTATGCCACCCATATTCTTATTTTATCACTTATTTTTTAAAACAAAAAAGGGTGGAATTACTCCACCCTTTGCATGTTTACGTTATTGTTATTAAAAATACTTTGATCATACTTATTATATTCAGTTGTTTTTAAAAGTTTATTTTATTCTACTTCCAATCCTTGTTCTTTTACGTATTCTTTATATGTAGTATCTGTTCCGGCTTTCACTTCAAAATATTGAGCGATATTCCTAAATTTCTTTAATATAATATCAGAGTGAGTGGTGCAAATGACTTGGCATCCGTCAATAAAGAATTTCTTCTCAATTATTCTACCAATCTGTATTTGATTTTTAATTGATAATCCTCTACATGGCTCATCAAGAATAAGTAAACCATCTGTGAATTTAGCCATTTGTAACATTTGAACAATAGTAGATTCACCCGCTGACGCCTTCATTTGTCTTAATTGCAATTCCATATTTGAACCAAAAGCTGAAGCGAACTTCTTATCACCCCCATGAAAATCAATATAATTAACTTTACATTTTTTACCAGTTAATTGTATATTTTTCTTCATGCTTTGTCTTTTCATATAAGTATCATCTTGAAATCCAAAAGTATCTGCAAGACATTCCATAATAGTAGATTTACCAGCACCATTATCACCAACTAAAAAAAGAATAGGTCTTTTTATATCAATAGTTAATCCTTTTTTAAGAGGATTAACGTCCTTAATAATTTCAATTTTATTAAGGAATATCATACTATCCAAAATTTCAGCTTTAGTTTTTGGTACTCTTTCTTCCTCTTCTAGTTGTTCGCTAATTTTCTTTATTTTCATTTGAAGTCTTTATATTTTTTGATCTTCTCTTCAACAACTTCTTCACCGTATGGATCTTCTTCGTTGATATTCCTTATAATTGGCTGAGGTCTTAGTTCATCTCTGAATTTTCTTGCTAATTTTTTATTGTAATAATTACCTTTACTATTTATTTGATTATCTAATTCTTCAACGAATTCATCTTTTGTTACAACATGAGGTCTAACAACTCTCATATCTTCACCTCCTTCTATAATAATAGAACCATTACAACATTCACCCCAACCCTCTGGCATCAATTCCTGGTCCATTTCTGTTAATCTTTCATTTTCGAAGAATTGTGGATAAGCTGATCCATCACCACCATTACCAACTGAATACCAAAGTGTTAATCTCGCCATAATTTTCCGT